>Ga0255779_1000158_pt1 | contig 81733 bp, 76 predicted proteins | sample 011ome_21_FD_179977 | JGI IMG/M metagenome (GOLD analysis project Ga0255779, IMG submission 179977) | Coastal salt marsh microbial communities from the Groves Creek Marsh, Skidaway Island, Georgia - 011508AT metaG (version 2) | ecosystem: Environmental > Aquatic > Marine > Intertidal zone > Salt... | reverse complement strand
AAAATTTATATATTTGACAGATACGGCAAACTGCTCAAAGAGATAAGACCGCAGAGTAGAGGATGGGATGGGATGTATAATGGCGTATTGATGCCTTCGAGTGATTACTGGTTTACAGTAAATTACAAAGATCCTAAATCGAACACGGTCAAAGAGTACAGGGCACATTTTCGTTGAAAAGATAAAATTTGTTCATGAGAACTGTATTAGTAATTTGCACTGGCTTGATTTTGTTTTTTAACCCTGATCGAGCTTGGGCTCAGGAGGGATTGCCTATTTATTCTGATTACTTAACGGACAACTACTATCTGCTATATCCATCAATGGCGGGAGTGGCCAATTGCAATAAGATAAGACTTACTGGACGTCAACAATGGTTTGGACAAGATGATGCACCGCAACTACAAACCGTCAGCTATAATGGCCGAATTGGAGACACTCCTTCAGCAATAGGTGCAATGGCTTACTCAGACAAGAATGGGTATCATTCTCAAACCGGAGCCTATGTCACTTATGCCCATCACATCTTATTTTCAAGAAACATGATTGACGCCAACATGCTTTCGTTTGGCTTGAGCGCAGGAATGATTCAATATAAATTGGATGAAACTAGTTTTCCAAGCGGTGATCCTCTCATAGGAGGGATCGAGCAAAGTGCATCAGATTTTAATGTAGACTTAGGGTTTTCTTATCATTTGTTTGATTTTTATGCTCATGTGTCTGCCAAAAATATTCTAAAGAATGATGGGGTTAATTTCAACGAACAAGGGTTGAGTTATAATAATTTGAGGACTTATTTGGCCTCAATTGGATATGTTTTTGGCTCCATTAATTCAGACTGGAGCTACGAGCCGTCGCTTTTAATTGCCAGAAGAGACGCTACAAAAGAGACTTTTTTTGATGCCAACATGAAAGTTTATCGCGAAATGGAATTCGGCGAATTATGGGCTGGATTGTCTTACCGAAGAAGCTTGGACGGGGCTCAATATACCGATGGGTCTGGAATAAAAAGTCAAAAACTACAATACATTACTCCTTTTGTAGGTGTAGAATTTAACAAATTTGTATTCGCCTATACCTACTCTTATCAGTCCAACTCTGTGGTTTTTAGAGACGGCGGCTTGCACCAGATTACTTTAGGGTTCAATTTCGGATGCCGCAAAGAGAAATTTGAATGCAATTGTCCAAGTATTAATTAATCGCTACCAATTAATTCTACTTTAATGTCATCGCCAACAAACATCTGTATGGCTGTATCACTTTTGTTGGTTAGTACTCTCGTGACACCCCTTTGGTGGGAGTGATTTCTTATCTTTTTTTCGTCTAACACAAATGCTGTTCTTTTGGCAATTGCCTCTCTGGCATCCCAAAGTTCAATATGACCAGGAAGTAGTTCAACTAAAACCTCTTTTAAAAAATTGTAATGAGTGCAGCCTAAAACAAGCGCATCAATATTTTTTTCCAACATCGGTCCCAAAAGATCGGTAAGTAATGATTTCATCTCAGCCGAGTTGGTTTCACCCTTTTCTATCATTTCAACCAGTCCTTTTCCGACTTGCTCTACAATTGTAATTTGATCATTGTCTTTGATCGGATGCTCTAAAAAAAGATCGCTAGTCAATGTGCCTTTGGTGGCCAATACACCGATTGTTTTTGAATTTATAGAGGCGGGCTTAATTGCGGGCTCTATACCAATAAACGGAATATCGAAAGTAGCTCTCAGTTTTGCGATGGAGTTAGTTGTTGCGGTGTTGCATGCTACAATGATCATTTTGCAATTGAGGTGGAGCAGATATTTCGTATTTGCGATACTCAACTCTGTGATCTGTTCTTTTGACTTAATGCCATAGGGTGCATTTTTACTGTCCGCCAAATAAATATAATTCTCGTTGGGTAGGTACTCGCGAACAGTTTCCCAAACCGACAATCCGCCGACGCCTGAGTCAAAAATGCCAATAGGTTGATTTGTTGTCATAAAAAAAGCCACCCATAAGGTGGCTTAAAGATATTCATAAAGATTTAAAGCAATTAGAACCCTAATTCTTTTTTAACATCTATCAATAAATCTTTACCATCGGCAAGAATGACTCCTGAACCTGGTGTAGTATCTAGAACGTATGTGTATCCTTGAGACTTAGCAACCTTAATAACAGCATCTTTGGCTTTTTTCAAAATAGGCTCAAGTAATTCGTTTTCTTTTTGAGCGATGTCCTGTTGGGCTTGTCCTTGAAACTGGCGGATGCTTTGCTCCATCCCTTGTACTTCTTCAATTCGTTTTCTATTTTCTTCCTCAGTTTTTGATTGCGCTTCGCTATCGTAAAGCTTTACTTTGTTTTGAAGTTCAGCAGCCATGGTCTGAATGTCATTTTCATAAGACTTGGCCAACTTTTCGATTTCCGCTCTAGCACTTTGCATTTCTGGCATTGCTTCAATTAATACTTGCGTGTTGATATGGGCAATAGACGTTTGAGCAAAAGTTGTCAAACTGCTCATCAGAGTAATGGCCATTATTGGTAAAATTAACTTGTTTATTTTCATGATATTGATGGTTTTAATTGTGTTAGTTGTCTTTTTTCTTTTTTGCTTCTTCTCGGGCTTTTTTATCGGCCTCTCTTTTTTCAATCAATTGTTGGCGTCTTTCTTCGTAGGCTTTTTTTCTATCTTCCCTATCTTGTTCAGCCTTAAGTCGTTTTTCTTCTGCCGCCTTAGCGCGTGCTAACCGATTTTCTTCAATGGCCTTTTTTCTTTCATCCAAGGAATTGGACGCTGCAGTGGTATCTTCCTCTTCGGGTTGTAGCACTTCTTTTTCTACAACTTCTTCGTTTTCGAGGTCTTTTTTATTTTTTCTGTCGTCGACCTGTTTGCGTTCCGAAGTTCTTGTGATGGTTCTCAATACTACTTCACTCAAATCGTACTGGTCATTGGCATATAGCATGACCACATCAGCAGATTTGTCAAATACAAAATCGTATTTTCTGCTGGCAACAATGTCTTGGATGGCATTGAATATTTGATCTTGAATGGGCTGCATGAGCTGCTGTTTCTGAATCAAGTAGTCCCCTTTGGGGCCGAATCGTTTTTGCTGATAGTCGATTAGTTCACTGCGATCAGCATCGATGTCAGCTTGCCTTTCTTCAATTAAACTTTCGGTCAACAGCACTCGTTCATTGTTGAGCAATTCTTGACGGGCATCAATATCGGATAACCTTTTTTCTATTTCGGTGCGCCAATCTTTTACTTTAGTGTCCAATTGTGTCATCGCTTCTTGATATTCAGGAACATTTTCAAGAATAAATTCCGTATCGACAAAGCCTATTTTGGCTCCCTTTTGAGCATGGACAGAATAAGAAAAAAGAAATAATAGCAGGACAATGAAAGGGCCGATAGCTCTTTTGTTTAGAATTGGGAACATGTGGTTGTTTGTTATCATCTTCTTTCCAACGATAATCTTCCTCTTAGATTGTCTGTAATAGGACAAATTTAAACATTATTCACAGTCGTTTGCTTGACTTCCCTATGAAAAAGCCGTGCCATAATTAAAATTGCTGTCCAATAATAAAGTGGGTTTGCCATCCGCTTTTTACAGTTTCTCCTGGCAATGGATCAAATCCATGCCCAAAATCTATACCCAACAATCCAAATGCTTGCATGAATAATCTCAATCCGACTCCTGCCGATCTTTTTATTTTGAAAGGGTTGTAGTCCCTGAAATTATTTACCGAGGCCGCACCTTCGGTAAACAACAATCCAAAAATCTTAGCTTGTTGACCCAAGGTAATTGGATAACGGAGTTCCATGGAAAATTTATTGTAAATACTGCCTCCGTCTTGAGAAGTTAAGGATTGATTTGGATATCCTCGCAATTGAATCATCTCCCTGCCGTCCATACTAAAATTACCCAATCCGTCACCACCTACAAAAAATCTCTCGAATGGAATGACGCCTCTAGCATTGTTGTAGGCTCCAAGGAATCCGAATTCTAAACTTGGTTTTAAAACAAGCTTGTTGACCAGTGAGGCATACCAGTCTACTTTGAATTTGACCTTGTAAAACTCCAACCACTTGAATCTCTCCTGATCAATCTCAGCGATGCGGGCAGCAGTTTGATTGTTGCCACCAGTTGTTTGAATTTGCTCTGTTATTTCGTTTCGTTCGGTCAACAAGGCGTCGTAATCAACTTTTGAAAATAAGGAATAGGGAGGCGACAGCTTGGCCGACAAGATAAAGTTGGAACCTCCAGTTGGATAAATAGGATCAACATAGGTGTTGTTGCGGCTTATTGCTACCGTGTAGGAAAAGTTGTTCGAAGTCCCGTCGCCGAAAGTAAAAAGTCCTGTATTGTAATTTTTTAAGTCATAGTGCTGATAACCTAAAGCGTGCGACAAGACGAAATAATCATCCGGATTTTGTAGTTTTTTAGCCAGCCCAAAAGAGATACCAGTGATATAAAACCTCCTATTTTTGTCCGCCGATCTGGTATAGGGATTGTATAAATACTGTTTTGTATGCGAAATTGAAGCCGAAAAATTGATTGGTTTTTTTCCACCTAGCCAAGGGTCAGAAAATGAAAAGCTATAGGTTTCGAAAAATCGACTCGCCTGAAGTCTTAGGGCAAGAGTTTGTCCATCACCCATAGGAACTGGATTATAAGCCTCTTTTTTGAACAAATCTTTGATGGCAAAATTGCTGAAAGACAAACCAAGTGTGCCAATAAAACCTCCTCCACCGTAACCACCTTGTAGCTCGATTTGACTGGACCCAGCCTTGACGACCTTGTATTCCATATCCAAAGTACCTTCGTTTGGGTCCAAATTTTTAAAATCGGGAGAAATTTGTTGCGCATCAAAATAGCCCAATTGTCCCAATTCTCGAACGGTTCTTACCACATTCGCTTTGCTGTAAAGTTGTCCAGGGCGTGTGCGCAACTCCCGATACACCACATGATCATTGGTCACCTCGTTTCCAACTACAGAAACGCGATTGAAATAGGCAGGTTTTTCTTCGATAATTCTAATTTCGAGGTCAATAACATTGTTTTCTACACTGACCTCTACTGGATTGATGGAAGAAAACAGATAACCGCTGTTTTGATACAGATTGGTCAGGTCTTCTGCATCAGGTTTGGACTTGTCGCTGATGCGGTTTTCCAATTCAACCCCATTGTAGGTATCTCCTTCACGAATGCGAAGAATGCTGCCCAGTTGCTGATCCGTGTAGACCGTATTGCCTTGAAAATCTATTTTTCCAAATCGGTATTTTTCGCCTTCCTCTAGTTTCAAGTCAATTTCAAGGGCTCCTTGATCATTTACCTTCAATTCGTTAGATACAATCCTAGCGTCTCGGTATCCTTTTTCCTTATAAAAGTCGATGAGACCAACCAAATCCTCCTTGAAGTCCTCTTCGATGTATTTCGAACGTTTTAAAATCTGTGTTAACGATTGTTGCTTGGTTTTTTTCATCACCTTGCGAAGCTTGTTTGGACTGAACTTTTCAGCGCCGTTCAGGGCAATAGAACTAACTTTTACTTTATTTTTCGGATCAATATCAATGAACATATTGACTCGTTTTTTCTGCACAGAATCAATGACTTCCTCGGTTCTTATAACAACTGAAGTGTTATAGAATCCCTTTTTTTGATATTTTTTTATCAAGGCATTCTTGGTCGTGGTGATCAAGTTTTCAGTAACCTTGGTCCCAGGCTCGAGGTTAAATTCTTTTTTCAAATCTTGCTGCTTGCCTTTTTTGACACCACTGAAAGTGAGTTCATTCAATTCGGGCAAATCTGCTAATTCAATTTCCAGAAAAATAGAGTCGTTTTGGATGTTATTGACGTAGATGTCAATGCTACTAAAGAGATTTGAAGCCCACAGTTTTTTAATGCTATTACTGATTTTTTCGCCAGGCACCTGCAAGGATTCTCCCTTTCTCAATCCAGAATATGCGATAATGGTTTGAGAACTGAAGGAGGTGTTTCCAGATACAACAATGTCCCCTAAAATATAGGTTTTAGGCGCTTCATTGAGATCTTGGGACAACAGTACGCTACTAAAAAGCAACGCACTAAAAACCAATAGGTTACGCCAAAATGGGGTCAATAATATATTACTCATAGATTTGTTCACTTGTTTTTCCAAAGCGTCTTTCCCTATTTTGGTAATCGATGATTGCTTTGAACAATTCTTTTTTTGTAAAATCTGGCCACAGCACCTCTGAAAAATACAATTCTGCATAGGCCAACTGCCATAATAAAAAGTTACTCAAACGCTTCTCGCCACCCGTGCGAATGAGCAAATCTACCTCAGGCATATTTTGCGTGTAAAGATGCTTATTAATTGTCGATTCGTCTATACTTTCGACCGAAATTATGTTATTTTTAACTTTGCCTGCTACTTGCCGCATCGCATTGGTCAATTCTTCCTTGGCACCGTAATTCAAGGCAAGAGTGACTGTAATATTTTGATTGTTTTGAGTGGCAAGGGTAACCTGATTCAAGGTTTCTACCACATCTTCAGGAAGGTTGTGAGGGCTGCCAATGCTGTTAATTCTGATTTTATTTTTTTGAAGTTCACCCATCTCATTATTCAATGAACTGATTAATAGGCTCATTAACATTTCTACTTCCTGGGTTGGGCGGTTCCAGTTTTCTGTTGAAAAGGTGTACAAGGTGAGATAAGGAATGCCAATTTCTAAACAACCTTCAACTATTTTTTTGACGGATTCAGCACCATTTTCATGGCCAAAAATCCGATGTTGTCCAAAGTTCTTGGCCCAACGACCATTGCCGTCCATGATAATAGCCAAATGCACAGGTTTTCTCTTGCTCAGCTTGATATTTTTTAACAAATCATCAGTACTCACAAAAACAAGGTTTGCGACCAAAGGTATAGGTCAGAGTTATTTGGGTAAAGGTATACCAATCGTTATTACTTAAATTTCCAAAACTAAAATCGTCGTGCAGCTTTTCACTGTCTGGCAAACTTCCGTCAATTTCATCAGAAAAACTATACCTAACGCCAATTTCTGCACCTAAAATCAATCGATCAGTCAAAGTCGTTTTATATCCAGCAATGATTGGAATACCAAAAGCCCAACTTTTTGTATTTTCAGGAACGAGGACGCCGTTGTTAAAATAAAAATTACTGTGATATAGAGCCGAAATTCCAGTTGCCAAGTAAGGAGTTGACTCTCCGCCTCCTGCGAAAGTGTTGAAATCAAAAAAATTAAATTCCAATCCACCAGAAATTTCAATAATTTGCTTAGCAAATTGATAATTGCGTTCTACTCTTCTTGGATCAGAGGATTTGCGGTCTAATGCTTCTAATTTGGTATACGTCAAAGATCCTCGAAAAGAATGACGACGACTTTTGTTCCATTTGACTAACCCACTGACAGCAATGTTGTTAGGGCTTATGAAAGTTGTTGAACCTACATCACCAATGAAATTGCTACCGCCAATTGCACCACCAACTTCAAGGAGTTGACCATTGGTCAATGAGGGAACAATAAGCGCCATTAATAGGATTATAGAAGTATATTTCATAGGTAAAAAGCTGTAAATATAAGCAATAATAAAATCAGTAATTACAAGAGTCTAAACAGAGAAGAACAACTATTATTGTCTAATTCCGCTTGTCCTCTCCCCAAAGTAATTTCTTGCGCAATGTGGGCAGAAACCCTTCGTTTTTCAATTCTACCATTTTGATGTATTGAGCAGATTTTTTTATTTTCAATACGATATCCGTTCCGACACTGACCACAGTGGAGTCTAAAGAAACCAAAAACTGCTCAGTACGACTTGAAACAGTCAAGGTAACTTCTAAATGATCAGGAATAACCAATGGACGGACATTGAGATTATGAGGGGCGATAGGCGTCAAGACCAAATTGTTACTTTGAGGCATCACAATAGGCCCTCCACAACTGAGAGAATAGCCCGTCGATCCTGTGGGAGTTGACACAATGAGTCCGTCTGCCCAGTAAGAAGTTAAATACTCCCCATTGAGTAAAGTTTCTATTTTCACCATCGCAGTGGTATCCTTGCGGCTAACAGTGATTTCATTCAAAGCAATCTCATTATCCATTAGCCCAGAAATTGGATGATTTGATGAAATTTCCAAAACGCAACGTTCCGATATAAAATATCGTTTGGCCAATAGATCATCAATAGACTGTTCGAGAAATTTTTTTGGTATAGTGGCCAAAAATCCCAAACGACCAGTGTTGATGCCTACTACCGGAACCTCCAATCCATTCAAATATTTAATGGCTCTCAAAAGAGTGCCGTCTCCTCCAATAGTAATCAGTAGATCGAAGGAACTGTCTAATTGTGTCCAAGTCTGACTGGGATTCACGGACTTAATGTCAGGAAATTCTTGAAGTATTTCAAAAAAACGAGATTCGAAATAAACTTGGGATTGACCCGCTTGGAGCTTGTCCAATAGGACATTAAGCACTGATACATCTTCAGCATTAAAACGACTTCCAAAGAGTGCAATCTTCATCATTAAATTTTTAAATAACGATCGAGATAGGCAGCTCTCTCTTTGAGAACTTTCAAGTGATCGTCTTCTTGGTGAATTGACTTGACAGAGTAGTCATACTGTCGAAGCCCTTGCAATACAGCATTCAATTCTCTTTGGCCAATTTTGAGGACCAACTGAATTTGACCCTGTTCTAGCCTTGACCTGAAAAGGCCCAAAACTTCTCCTCCATTACTTTCTACAACCTGAGTAATTTCGGAAAAACTGAAATCGACGTAATTTTTTTCAATGACAAGTATATGTCCGGGCTCCGAGAAAAAAGGGGTAGAACTGAACAAGTCTATGACGTCGTTCAATTCGTAGTAGCCCAAATATTGTCCCTTAGCATTAAGCACAGGCATGACGTTAGTTTTGTTTTTAGAAAAAGCCTCTAAAGTCTCCAGCCAAAGAGTTGACTCTAAAACAAATATGCGTTCAATGGCATAAGAAAAGTCAGATATTGGTTTAGTTGCCTCAAAACAAAGCGCATCAGTCTCAGACAACAGCCCAACGAAGTTACCATCATCTTCAATGATTACATGGGAGGTGGTCAATTGGCTAAAAAGTAATTGCGCTTCCTTGACCTTGTCCTGCATAGACAAAGGAGCAATGTCGTTCAGAATGAAGTGTTCGAGATGCATGCCTGCAAATTACTCAAAAATGATATGTTGTGCGGGAAAGTTCTTTGTAATTTTGAGCCTGAAAGTAAAAAATGACCAAGTTAAGCGTAAATATAAATAAAATAGCCACCTTGAGAAATGCTCGAGGAGGAGATGTTCCCAACGTGGTTCAGTTTGCTATTGATGCTCAGAATTTTGGTGCTCAAGGCATTACAATTCATCCAAGACCAGATCAACGTCATATAAAATATCAAGATGCTTTTGATCTCAAGCCTGTTGTTCACACGGAATTCAATATTGAAGGCAATCCAATGGATGATTTCGTTCAATTAGTCATTCAAATTAAACCTACCCAAGTAACGCTTGTTCCCGATGCTCCCGATGCAATAACCTCTAATGCAGGCTGGGACACCATTAAAAACCGAGTTTTTTTAACGGAAATGGCTGATGAATTCAGGTCTCATGGCATCAGAACTTCTATTTTCGTTGATCCAGTCGAAAAACAAATTGAAGGCGCCAAGGCTACTGGAGTCGATCGAATTGAACTGTACACCGAGTCTTACGCCAAACAGTACAGAGAAAATCGACAAAATGCCGTGGCCCCATTTGTCACTTGCGCAAAATTGGCTAACGAAATTGGACTTGGCGTCAACGCAGGACATGACTTGTCATTGGAGAACATTGCCTTTTTTCGGGCCGAAATTCCGAATCTATTGGAAGTATCAATTGGTCATGCTTTGGTGTCCGAGAGTATCTATTATGGTCTTGAAAAAGTCATTGCATCATACCTTGAGAAACTCCGATAAATGAAATTGTTGCACGCCAACGTATTAGGCTCTACTGGAACTCCCTTCATCATTTTGCATGGATTTCTTGGAAGCGGCGACAATTGGAAAACACTTGGAAAGCGTTTTTCTGAATTGGGTTACCAGGTTCATATTCTCGATCAAAGAAATCACGGAAAGAGCTTTCACGATGCGGAATTTAATTATGAGGCAATGGCGGAAGACCTTCACATTTACTGTACACATTTCGGATTAAAGGACATTGTGCTTTTAGGTCATTCAATGGGCGGCAAGGTCGCCATGACCTTTGCGTTAAGACACTCAAAATCGGTAAAACAATTGATTGTAGCGGACATTGCACCCCGATATTATCCTCCTCATCACCAAGCCATTTTACAGGGCTTGAAAGCTGTTGATTTTGATAAAGTTACCACACGACAAGATGCCGAGATCATTTTGAATAACTTCGTGACAGAACCAGGAACTAGACAGTTCCTTTTGAAAAACCTCTATTGGATTGAGCCAAACCGACTCGGCTGGCGCATGAATCTTGAGGTTCTAGTTGATAGTGTGGAGGAAATAGGTCAAGAACTGAAAGATCACACCCCAGTAACCTGTCCAAGTCTCTTTCTCAAGGGATCTAGTTCGGACTATGTGCTTCCTAAAGATGAAATGCGCATCATGGAGCAGTTTGAAAATGCTAAAATTCAAGAAGTTGCAAATGCGGGCCATTGGTTGCATGCCGAAAATCCAAATGATTTTTTTAATGCTGTGGCCTCATTTTTAGCAAAAAACGAATAGGGCTAGAGATTATTTGTGACAGGTTAAAATTCGCTGTACTTTTGCAGCCTTATTCACAACAGCTGATTTATGCAAATTAAGAAAGACCAGAAAGACGCCCTAAACGCCACCATAACCATCAATATTGAAAAAGCGGATTACCACGAGAAGGTAGAACGCGCTTTGAGCGACTACCGTCGCAAGGCAAAAATCAAGGGATTCCGACCGGGTCATGTCCCTATGGCTTTCATTCGGCAACAATATCAGCAGTCTGTTTTAATGGATACCATGAACAAATTGCTTCAAGACAGTTTGGGCAAATACATGGCTGATGAAAAATTAGATGTCCTAGGCAACCCCTTGCCTCTCCCTCAAAATAATTTGAATTGGGATCAAGATGATTTTTCTTTCCAATTTGAAATAGGATTGGCTCCAGAATTTGAGGTGAATTTAAATGGTAGAAAATCAGTTACTCAATATCAAATCGTTGCTGACGACGCAGTTATTAATCGTCAATTGGAATCCATTCAAAAACAATATGGCAAATTGGTCACTGCTGAAAAAGTCGATAAAAACACTGAAATCAAAGTGGACTTCGCCGATGCGTCAGGAGACCAAAAGGGCAGTACGATTATTGTTGTCGACCAAATCAAAGGAAAGTCCAATCAACAAAAATTCTCTGAAGCTAAAGTTGGAGATGTTTTGAGTCTAAAAACCAAAGATCTTTTTCAAAACGATCAAGATCTTCAGGATGCATTGAACCTTTCTCCAGAAGAAGTTAAAGGTTTGAACATTGAAGTCACCGCAACAATCACGGCGCTTCAAAACAGAGAAAAGGCAGAGTTGAATCAAGAGCTGTTTGACAAACTTTTCGGACCAGGTGCGATTACTTCGGTAAGCGAATTGAAAGACCGAATTAAGACAGATGCCGAGATGCAATTTGCAAAACAGGCTGATCAGAAACTATTAAATGATGTTATTGAGTCGTTGTTGGACAATACCAAATTTAAATTGCCGTCAGACTTTTTGAAAAAATGGATGCAGCAAAGTGGAGAAAAACCTTTGACAGCTCAAGAGGCTAAGGTAGAATACGAGAAATCTGAAAAGGGCATTCGATACCAATTGATCGAAGGGAAGTTGATTGAAAAATATGACTTACGGGTGAAGTTGGAAGAAATTCAAAATTATGCCAAGGACCGTATTAGAATTCAAATGGCCCAATTTGGCCAAAACAATCCTACAGATAAAGAATTGACTGATATTTCGGCTCGAGTACTTGGCAACAAGGATGAGGTCAAGCGTATTGCCGATGAAGTTTTGAGCATGAAAATGCTCAATCTATTTAAGAAAGAGGTCAATTTGAAACAAAAGACCTTGTCTTATGACAAATTTATTAAAGAATTGAGCTAATCATTTTTCATAAAAACAGTATCTTTCTAATCAATTTCAGCATCTAAAGGATCAAAAGTATGAATTACGGAAATGAGTTTAAAAAATTTGCCATCCAAGATCAGGGTGTCAGCAGTACTTACTACGACAAGATTGTCAGTAGCATGTTTCCAGTTGGGTTGACCCCAAACATTATTGAAGAACGTCAAATGAATATCGCCATTTTTGATGTTTTTTCAAGGTTGATGATGGATCGCATCATCTTTTTGGGAACCGCTATCAATGATCATGTAGCCAACATCATTCAAGCTCAATTGTTATTTTTAGAGAGTACTGACTCGTCTAAAGACATTCAGATATATATCAATTCACCAGGTGGTGGTGTATATGCTGGATTGGGCATCTACGACACCATGCAACTCATCAAACCTGACGTTGCAACCATTTGCACTGGCATGGCAGCTTCTATGGGAGCTGTTTTACTTTGCGCAGGAGCTAAAGGAAAACGAAGTGGATTGACTCATTCAAGAGTAATGATTCACCAGCCATTAGGAGGAGCTCAAGGACAAGCCAGTGACATTGAAATCACTACCCGTGAAATCTTAGCTTTGAAAGAAGAACTGTATCAAATAATCAGCAAACATACAGGCCAAACCTATGACAAAGTCTATGAAGACAGTGATCGAGACTACTGGATGAAATCTGACAAGGCTTTGAAATATGGGATGATTGACGAAATCCTAACCAGAAGTTAGAGTACATTTATTATGGCAAAACAAGATTTAGAATGTTCATTTTGTGGGCGTAAAAAACCAGAAACTAATATCCTAATCGCTGGATTAGATGCCCACATTTGCGATCGTTGTATCCAGCAAGCCAATGGAATTGTTTTAGAAGAAGCTGGAAGCAAAGGAGGACAATCATTGTCAAACGACCTGACGCTTCGCAAACCAACTGAAATTAAAGCGTTTTTAGACACTTATGTCATTGGCCAAGATCGAGCGAAGCGCGTTATGGCTGTGGCAGTTTACAATCATTATAAAAGATTGTTACAACCGTCGAATGAAGATGAGGTAGAAATTCAAAAAAGTAACATTATCATTGTCGGTCAAACTGGTACTGGAAAAACACTTTTGGCTAAGACCATTGCTCGCATGCTCAAGGTTCCTTTGGCCATTGTGGACGCGACGGTTTTGACCGAAGCGGGTTATGTTGGTGAGGATGTAGAAAGTATTTTGTCTCGATTGCTCCAAGTGGCCGATTACGATGTGGCCAAAGCCGAAAGAGGGATTGTGTTTATTGACGAAATCGACAAAATTGCACGTAAAAGCGACAACCCATCCATCACTCGCGATGTTTCTGGAGAAGGGGTACAACAAGCCTTGTTGAAATTGCTAGAGGGGACCAAAGTCAATGTTCCTCCAAAAGGTGGCCGCAAACATCCCGATCAAAAATTTATTGAAGTGAATACGGAAAACATACTCTTTATAGCCGGTGGGGCATTTGACGGAATTGAGCGCTCCATTTCCAAGCGATTGAACATGAGTGCTATTGGATACAAGGCCGCGCAAGAAGTGGACGAAATTGATAAAGACAACCTTCTGCAATATGTTACTGCTAAAGATTTGAAAAACTTTGGACTAATTCCAGAGATTATTGGCCGATTACCGGTACTAACGTATATGAATCCCTTGGACACCAAGACCTTGCGATCCATACTAACCGATCCCAAAAACGCCTTAGTGAAGCAGTATGAAAAGTTGTTTGAAATGGACAATATTTCGCTCACTTTCACTGACGGTGCCTTGGATCTGATTGTCGAGAAGGCTATTGACTATAAGCTTGGTGCTAGAGGATTGCGATCGTTGTGTGAAGAAATCCTCAACGACGCCATGTTCGATTTTCCAAGCGGAACAGAGGACAAGCTCAACATTACAAAGACCTATGTTGAAGGTAAATTATCGAAGTCTAGATTGAATCAATTGAAAGCGGTTTCTTAATTCATTGCTTTCAACTCTTCTAAATAGTCTCTAGAATTGGACAACCTTGGCACCTTATGCTGTCCGCCTAATTTATTTTTAGATGCCAACCAATCTTGAAAAAGACCAATCCTTCCTTGATGGACTACTGGCGGGTTTAGTGTCATGTTGTTGGCTCGCTTGGCTTCATAATCCGAATTGACTGATTTTAGGGCGTTGTCAAAAAGAAACACAAAATCGTCCATGTTTTTTGGTGGAGTTTTGAATTCAATGAGCCATTCGTGAGCTCCTTTTTCCTTGCCTTCCATGAAAATAGGCGCTGCGGTATAATCAACCAATTCGGCTCCTGTTTCTGAACAAGTTTTTTTGAGCGCATGATCGGCATTTTCAATGATCAGCTCTTCGCCAAAGGCGTTAATGTGATGCTTGGTTCTGCCAGTGACTCGAATACGATAGGGAGATAGAGAGGTGAACCTTACTGTGTCACCTATCAAGTACCGCCACAAGCCCGAGTTTGTGGAGATGATAAGGGCATAATTTTTATTCAATTCTACCTCGTGAAGTGGGATAATTTTTTGAGATTTAGTTCCGAAAGTTGACATAGGAATGAACTCATAAAAGATACCGTAGTCCAACATGAGCAACAAGTCCGAAGAATCGTTTAGATCTTGTATCGCGAAAAATCCTTCAGAGGCGTTGTAAATTTCATAGTATTTGAAACCAGAATTTGGCACCAAGTTTTGATATTGGGTCTTATAAGGTTGAAAGCTAACCCCACCATGGAAATACACTTCTAAGTTGGGCCAAACTTCCAAAAGATGATTTTTCCCAGAGGTTTGTAACACATGATTGAGCATGACCAACATCCATGAAGGTACGCCTGCTAAACTGGTCACATTGTCGTTGATTGTTTCATCGACTATAGCTTGCAACTTAACATTCCAATCGCTCATCAAAGAGACTTTTGAACTAGGTGTGCTTTTAAATTCGGCCCAAAGGGGCAAATTATCAATCAAAATGGCCGATAAATCGCCAAAAACGGTGCCGTTTTCTTCATACAATTCTTTGCTACCACCAAGCCTCAAGCTCTGTCCATCGAATAATTTTGATTCAGGATTGTTGTTCAGATACAGGGCAATGAGATCCTTACTGGCAGCATAGTGGCAATCGTCTAACGCGTCTTGACTGACGGGGATAAATTTACTTTTTGAATTGGTGGTGCCACTTGATTTGGCAAACCATTTGATAGGGTTGGGCCAAAAAATATTGATTTCGCCCTTTCTAGCACGCTCTATCATACCTGCATAGTCCTCATAAGTGGAGATAGGAACACTATCGGAAAATCTAGAATATGAAACAATGCCTTTGAATCCGTTCAATTGACCAAATTCGGTGTCTTTGGCTTTTTGAGTTAGGCTCATCAAAAGTTCGTTTTGGACTTCGTGAGGGTATTTTAAAAATAACTCAATTTGCTGAATTCGCATTTTGAAGACCCAAGAAGCAATGGAATTGACAAACGGAATTGACATATTTGGTTATATTTACTCTCGACGAATTTAACAAAAATATTCGGGTATGTTTGAAGGTGTTCTGGTAAAAATGAAAACTGAATTGGCCAGTCCAATTCAGTATTTTTTGGATTTTGAATCAGATTTGATTTTTATGAATCAACTGCTTGGCAAAACCATTTCCATCGAAAAAAAGGGAAGTAAGTGCTTGAATTGTAGGCAAGATGCAGTTCTCTTCAGACAGGGCTATTGTAAGAAGTGTTTTTTTGAAATTCCTTCAGCAGGCGATTGGATCATGAAGCCAGAATTGAGTCAAGCGCATTTAGATATTGAGGATCGGGATTTGGCCTATGAAAAAAAGATTCAGTTGCAACCTCATGTGGTCTATTTGGCTGTTTCAAGCGGTTTGAAGGTTGGAGTGACGCGGTCAAGCCAAATTCCAACCCGATGGATAGACCAAGGCGCAGACATGGCTATTCCAATTGTAGAGACACCAAATCGATATTTGGCTGGAATAACGGAGGTCGCACTTAAAGAACATTATAACGACAAAACTAACTGGAGACTTATGCTTCAAAGTACTGGACCACAATTGAATCTGAGAGCCGAAAAGGAAAAGTGCTTGGGGTGGATTCCTAAGGACGTCAAGCCTTATATTTTACATGATGTAGTTACGCCAACATTAATGGAATTCCCAGTATTGCAGTATCCCGACAAAGTGTCTAGTCTCAACCTGGATAATGTGATTTCATTTCAAGGCGTGCTTTCTGGAATAAAAGGACAGTATTTAATCTTTGAGGATGAAACCGTTTTTAACGTCAGAAGTAACGAAGGGCTAATTGTAAAAATACAGGTTTTATAGATCGAAAATGTTAATAAAACGGGATTAAATTTTGCCCTAAAGAGATCTATTTTATTGTTTTAGCACCTTAATAACCCCAAATTAATTAACCAATGAAGTTTACCTATGCCTTTGTTGCCATTCTTTTTTGTGCAACATTACAAGCCCAAGTAGAGTATTATGAAACTCTTCCAGAAAACCCAGAAGATGGCTCTTGTTTCGTAAAATGTATTGTCCCAGATGAATATTCTGAACAATCGGAACAAGTAGAAACTCGAGCAGCTTACAAAAAGCTTAGAGTTATCCCCGCAGTTTATGAGACCAAAGTAACAACTGTTGTTGTAAGACCTGCCTCAAAACGATTGATTTATGACCCAGCCGTTTATAAAACAGTAATGGATACTGTTTGGATGGTTGATCCCTATAACCAACTGACAGTAATTCCTGCAACTTTTCAAAACGATTACATTTCAGTTGAAGTTTTGCCGAAATCAGGCTCATGGGTGGCAGGAGAGAAGGATCCTAATTGCCCTTCTATAAATCCAGCCGATTGTCGTATTTTCCACTATAGAGAGAATCCGGCGGTAGTTAGAAAGGTGCCAATTGAAAAACTCGGAAATCCTGCTAGTACAGCTTCTAAGAGAGTTGAAGGAAAATATGAGCTAGTTGCTAAAGAAGTCGAAGTAACGCCTGCGCGAACACGTGAAGAAATTATACCAGAAGTCACCAAAGACATTAAGCGCAAAGTATTAGTCAAAGACGAATCAGTCGAGGAAGTTCAAGTTCCAGCGGAAACTGTTGAGGTGACTAAAAAGGTTTTAGTCAAAAAAGGTGGGATGTCTGCTTGGAGAAAGGTACCTTGTACTATTCCTGAGCAAGTTGGTGTAGTTCCAATACATTATGCATCGAACAGTGCTGCTCTTACGGATAAATCAAAAAAATTAATCGATCAGTACATCTTGTCTATCTTGAAAAGCAATTCTACTTCAATTGTCGAAATCGGATCGCATACAAACTCTCAAGGAGGTGCTGAGTTCAACCAAGAATTGTCAGAAAGACGCGCCAAAGGTGTTGTAGAGTATTTGATCAGCAAAGGGGTAAGCGCCAATCGTTTGATAGCGGTTGGATATGGAGAAACTCAATTGCTCAACGATTGTAACGATTCTAAGCCCTGTTCAGACAGTAAGCACGCTGAAAACAGAAGAACAGAATTTAAGGTATACTAGCCAGTTGCCTCGATCATTAATTTTAAACGAACCTCCCTTTAACTAGTTAGAGGGGAGTTTTTTTATGGATCAATCAAATCGATTTCTTCCCCTACTTGAAGTTTAAAGCGTCGTCTAAACAAATAAACGAAGAAGTACAGAAATGGAGTGTCGAGTAGGGCGATTAGAATTTTAAAAACAATTCCTGAAACCAAAAGACCAAAAAATAAACTCCAGTTTAGAACACCAAAAAAGCATAGCAATAATAACACTGCAGAGGTGTCTGCAATTTGAGACAAGAAAGTCGAAAAGTTGTTTCTCAGCCAAAGGTGTCTTCCTTTAGTCAGTTGCTTCCAAAAATGATAAAGCCTGATGTCAAAAAATTGTGCCAACAAATACGCAATCATTGAAGCTAAAACGGCGATCGGCGACAAAGAGAAAACGGCGCTAAAAGTATCATTATCTATAGGAGAGCTTGCTATAGCCGGCACAGCATCTGCCAAAAGAATAATTCCCATGGCAAAAAAGGAGGCGAAAATACCTGCAACAACCACCTTATTGGCATTTTTTTGGCCGTAGATTTCCGAAATCAAATCAGTAATTAGGAAGGTGATGGGATAGGGTAGAATACCTACTGAAAGCTCAAATAGTGGCATGCCAAGGATTTGGATGTCCAGAGGATACCAATAAAAGAACTTTTGAAAAATTAAATTGGAGACCACCAATGAGGTGATAAATAGTCCCGCTAAAAGAAGATACAAGTGGTGTGCCAAAAGGCGATCTTTACGCTGCATAAAAATATATTTTGAGCGGGGCGTTGCAAACATACGAAATTGAATAAGCAGACGCTTATTGATGATCGAATTCTCGTATTCTTTTTGTTATTTTGACGCCAATGGAAAGCAAGCACACATATTATATAGCACTTGGAAGTAATTTAGGAGATCGCTATGCCAGTCTCCAATCAGCTGTAGAGTTTTGCTTTTTGGAAATAGGACCCATTGAAAAATTATCCCGAATCTATGAGTGTGAAGCCCAAGGTTTCGTTGGTCCTTCATTTTATAATGCATGTATTGCCTTGCAATCTATGCTGTCTCCAAAACAAGTTTTGGATAAACTGCTTTTATTTGAAATTCAGGAAGGACGACAGAGGAATCGCGAGAATTACACCTCTCGATCTATCGATTTGGACATACTTATGGTCGACGATTTGGTCGTTGAAAACAAGAATTTGATTGTTCCTCATCCCAAAATGCATTTGAGAGATTTTGTTTTACGCCCATTATCTGACATTGCTCCTGAACTTGTTCATCCAAAATTGGATTGTTCAACTAAGGAATTACTGAGTCAGCTTGCACAGACCAGCAATCTGGAACTAGTCAACCTTTGGCTCAAAAATCCTTCCGACCGATATGCGATGCCCGATGGGCAATACTTAGCCATAGAAGGTAATATTGGTGCTGGAAAAACTAGCTTGGCTCAGCTTATTTCAACAGAATTTAACGCCCATTTGGTGTTGGAACGATTTTCTGAAAATCCGTTTTTACCACGATTTTATAAAAATCCAAAACGCTATGCCTTTTCTCTTGAAATGTCTTTTTTGGCCGAACGATACCAACAAATTAACGACGACCTCTCTCAGTTGGATTTGTTCTCTCGATTTGTAGTGAGTGATTACTTTGTGTTCAAATCCCTTATTTTTTCAAAAGTAACCTTGTCGGAAGACGAATTTTCACTTTATAGAAAACTGTTTGATATCCTTTACAAAGACACCCCTAAACCCGATTTGTATGTCTATTTGCATCAGAGCATTGACCAACTCAAGCTGAATATCGAAAACAGAGGCAGAGAGTATGAGTCCTCTATTCAAGCGGATTACTTACAACGCATCAATGACAGCTACCTTGAATACTTGAGAACCCAACAAAGCTTTCCTGTAAAAATTATTGATTTGACAGGGATTGATTTTGTGAATAACCGTCAGGATTATCTGAAAATCCTTAAAGAAATTAAGGGGCTCTAAGACTTCAATTTGTTGAACAACTCCCAAATGACAACTCCTGCACTGACGGCAACATTGAGCGAATGTTTGCTCCCAAACTGTGGAATTTCAATAACCCCGTCGCATTGATCGATGACCTCTTGAGCAACCCCTTTGACTTCGTTGCCAAAAACTATGGCATAGGTCAATTGAGGATTGGGTTGAAATTCTTGAAGCCAAATGGCACCTTCAGCCTGTTCAATGCCAAGGACTATGACTCCTTCCTCTTGTAAAGTTTTAATTAAGGACAAAGTATGGGCATGATATTCCCAATCTACGGTTTCCGTGCTTCCTAGTGCTGTTTTCTGAATGTCTCTGTGCGGGGGCTGAGCAGTAATGCCACAGAGGTATATTTTTTCAACTAAGAAGGCGTCCGAAGTTCTGAAAATACTACCGATATTGTTGAGACTTCTCAGGTCGTCTAGAACGATTCTGAGTTTGGTCTTTTTCGCTGTTTTAAAGGCCTCAGGCTCTAACCTGATTAAGTCTTGGTTGGCTGTTTTTTTCATATTGGGATTTCCTAACACCTTCGTTTCGGATAAAAATCAAAATATCGCTACATTTACCATCTTTGGTGTTGCAAAATTAGTCTTTTTCAAACCAATCGATTTTTTCAGTCAAAGTATGTCGAAGGAAACTCCCTTAATGAAACAGTACAACGCCATAAAGGCAAAGCATCCCGATGCCTTGCTATTGTTTCGCATAGGGGACTTTTACGAAACTTTTGGCGGTGATGCTGTACGGGCTTCTCAAATTCTGGACATTGTTCTAACCAAACGCGGTGCAGGAAGTTCTTCCGAAACCGAGTTGGCTGGTTTCCCTCACCATTCGTTGAACACCTATTTGCCAAAATTGGTGAGGGCTGGTTTGAGAGTGGCCATCTGCGATCAATTGGAAGACCCCAAACAAACTAAGACAATCGTCAAACGAGGCGTAACCGAATTAGTTACGCCTGGGGTATCACTCAACGACGAAGTGCTTCAATCCAAGTCTAACAATTTTTTGGCGGCCGTATATCAGCTTAAAGACGATTTTGGCATCGCTTTTCTAGACATCTCTACTGGAGAATTCTTGGTGTCAGAGGGTATGACAGACCATATGGACAAGTTGTTGCAAAATTTCTCACCTTCTGAAATACTCATTGCAAAACCCCAGCGCTCGGCGTTTCTAACTGCATTTGGCAACAGGTATAACACCTTCATTCTTGAGGATTGGGTGTTTCAGACTGATTACTCCAATGAAAAGTTAAATCAGCATTTTCAAACCAAATCGCTCAAAGGATTTGGAGTGGAAGATTTACACATGGGTAAGCGTGCTGCAGCCGCGATCTTGCACTATTTGTCTGAAACCCAACACCATCAATTGAAACACATCAGTCGTCTGAACCGCATTCAAAATGACGATTATGTTTGGATGGATCGGTTTACCATTCGCAATTTGGAGTTGTACCATTCGCCTCATGCCCAAGCAACAACTTTGCTCGAAGTGATTGATCAAACCGTTTCCCCCATGGGTGCTCGATTGTTGAAACGTTGGCTCGCCTTGCCTTTAAAAAATATCAAGACCATCACCAAAAGGCACGACGCCGTCGATTTTTTCTTACAGAATGAAGACATTCAACAAACGCTCAAATCCTATATTGGGCAGGTGGGCGATTTGGAGCGATTGATTTCAAAGGTTGCCACCGGAAAAATCAATCCACGAGAAATGGTACAGTTGAAAAATGCTTTAGGCGTTATTCAACCTCTAAAAACGGCACTTAGTGCTGTTGCTGCTCTGGCTGTTAGGGATTTGGCTCTACAATTGGATTCCTGCACAGAGCTCAGCGATAAAATTAAACTAACCCTCAACGAAGAGGCTCCTGTCAACATCCTTAAGGGTGGAGCGGTATCTTCAGAAGCTTCAGAGGAATTGAAAGAGTTGAGAAGCCTAGCTACCGATGGTAAAACCTATTTGGATGCGATGCTGGAACGCGAGTCTGAAAGGACTAAAATACCTTCTTTGAAAATTGCGTCCAACAATGTTTTCGGCTATTACATCGAAGTGAGAAATACGCATAAAGATAAAGTTCCAGAGGATTGGATCAGGAAGCAAACTTTGGTCAATGCAGAGCGATACATAACGGAGGAATTGAAAACCTACGAATCTAAAATACTTTCGGCCGAGGATAGAATTGCCCAGCTAGAATTAGAATTATTTACCGCTTTGGTGCAATGGACAATTCCATTTATTCCTGCAATACAAAAAACAGCCCAGGCTATTGCGCAATTGGATGTGCTCAACGGATTTTCTCTTTTGGCCAAATTGAACGCTTATTGTAGACCTGCTATGAATAGAGGTAAAGTCTTGTCCATCTCTCAAGGGCGACACCCAGTAATTGAAAAGCAATTACCTTCCGGAGAGAATTACGTGCCTAACGATTTGCTCCTTGACCCGGATACTCAACAATTCATCATGATTACTGGACCAAACATGTCTGGTAAATCAGCTATTTTGCGCCAAACGGCGTTAATTGTCCTCTTGGCTCAAATGGGTTCCTTTGTGCCAGCAACTGCAGCTGAAATTGGGCTAGTCGACAAGATATTTACTCGGGTGGGTGCGAGCGATAACATTTCTATGGGCGAGTCTACTTTTATGGTAGAAATGAATGAAACATCGGCCATATTGAACAATATTACTGAAAACAGTTTAGTATTGTTGGACGAAATCGGTCGAGGAACCAGTACCTATGACGGTATTTCAATTGCGTGGGCTATCAGTGTGTATTTGCACCAACATTCGGCTAGACCGAAGACACTATTTGCCACCCACTATCACGAATTGAACGAGATGACGGAGAAGTACACCAGAATAAAAAATTACAATGTGTCTTTTAAGGAATTGGACGATCAGGTTTTATTCTTGCGCAAGTTGGTGCCTGGCGGCAGCGCCCACAGTTTTGGCATTCATGTGGCAAAAATGGCGGGGATGCCTCAACAGGTGTTGGCCGAGGCGCAAAGTATGCTCAAACGATTGGAACAAAATCGCGGGGCGAAGTCAACAACCAAAGGAAGTGCGGGAGACTTGCAGTTGAGCTTTTTCAATTTGGATGATCCGATTTTGGAAGACATTAGAGATCAAATCAATGCTTTGGACATCGATACTTTGACACCTGTTGAGGCTTTAATGCAACTCAACCAAATCAAGCGATTGCTTCAAAATAAAAAGTAATGCAATTTTTGAGATGATGCAGTGCTGAGAAATAAGAGTTTTTCTTACATTTGCTTCCCTAACGCGAAAGTAGCTCAGGGGTAGAGCATCACCTTGCCAAGGTGAGGGTCGCGGGTTCAAATCCCGTCTTTCGCTCATTGTAACGCTCGTCAAGCGTTTTTTTATTGAAGGCTCGAGTGGTGGAATCGGTAGACACGTTGGACTTAAAATCCAATGAGCAGTAATGTTCGTGCGGGTTCAAGTCCCGCCTCGAGTACAGTCGAACCCGCAACCTAGTTTGCGGGTTTTTTTGTTACAACAGCCATTAAAAATTATTTTTATATTTGAAAAAACCAATTTAACAATGCGTTACATTTTTTTAGCTTTTAGGGCTTTCTTCCTATGCACAGCCAACGATTTCCAAACAAGTCATTGGCCCAGGCGGACAAACTTTTGAGAATGGGAACAACAAACTCAGTTATACAGTTGGAGAAGTCGCTGTTGGCGCTATGACTGATGAAGAGGGCACCTATCAATTAGGAAATGGGTATTACCCTTCATTAAACCTATCCACGCTAAATACAGAAACCCCTGAATTACAACTTCTGGTGAAAGTATTCCCAAATCCTACCAAAGAAGTGATTTACATCACCCATCCCACAGAACAACTCTTTGAAGTAAGGATTACAGATGTAAGCGGAAAACAAATTCATCCTTTGTGTTTTCTCCAGCAAAGTATACATTCCAGTTGGCGAGACGCAAACGTTCTGTTGTCGGTTTGGTGGAGTGGGTTGGACTCGTAACAATCCATGCTATAGAATCTTTCGATATAATGTTGACGTTTTCGAGGTTCTGATACCTTGTTTTGCTGTCGGCAGATTCAGATCTTCAAGGCCCTTTGCCTCTTGCCAATGGATATTGGTGTGAAGATCGATGGATTGGTTTGACGTTACGACAAATGCACCCTTAGGACCTAGGGCCAAACGACTCATCACTCCCTTTGTCACAATACGGAAGGAAATACTTTCCTCAGCACTCAAAGTCCAAGAATCTCCAAAATTGAAAACAAAATAGGAGTTCCCATTTACACGTTCAAAATCAATTCCTTCGGGGACACTTTCCGTTTGGGGCTCACCAAGGATTTGATTCCAATGCAATGACCATTCGTTTTCTTTAAAATCAATAGACGTCAAATTTGTAATCGTAAATACGACATCCATCGAGTTGTTTTTGAGGTCAATTTTTTCAATGGTATAATCGAATACAACAAACGACTTGTCTTTAGGAGAACAAGAGAGAAAAAAGATTGAAATCAACAGAAAATACAGAAGGAAACTTTGTTTAAAAATCACTCGAAAGTTGGCTATGAATCTGGGAGTTTTATCGATGTGACACCAATATAGAAAAACATTTTTAAACAAGGTGCATATAACGAACAAAGCCTTCGACGGCTTCAAACTCCGGAAGTCCTAGTATGTTGTATTGATTGGCTGTATGTATATTTCGTTGCTCAGCACGTTGCCAAAATTCTCTGGCATCTGGTCCAGGAAACATTGCTCTGTCTTTTTGAGATTGGTGTTTAAAAATGGCCTCTCTTTTTCGCAGCACATTTTGGGGACTAAGTGGCACTGCCATTTCAATTTCATCAATACCCCACTCTTGCCATGCACCTCTGTAAAGCCACACTTCACAGTCCTTAATCCACTTATCACCAGCCTTTAGGATTTCGTCGATAGCATCAAAAATAACTTGCAAACACACGCGATGCGTTCCATGCGGATCGGATAAGTCGCCAGCAGCAAATATCTTTTCCGGTTTAACTTCTCTAAGTAACTTTATGGTTAGCTCAACGTCTTTACTGGTATGTGGTTTTTTCTTGACTGCGCCCGTTTCATAAAAAGGCAGGTTCATAAAGTGAGCTTTATTTTCAGGAATACCACAAACGCGACAGGCGGCTAAGGCCTCCCCTTTTCTAATCAACCCTTTTAACTCTTGAATGCGCAATGAATCGATATCTCCGACCTTTTTGTTAGAAAATCTGCCAACAATGTCTTGGTATTCCTTTAACTTGGATTGGTTTTTAGGATCCATTTCCAAACAGAACTGCATAAAGCGGATTACGTCATCATCATACACTGCGATATTACCTGAGGTTTGATAAGCCACATGAACATCAGATCCATTGTCAGCGAGTTGAATCAGCGTACCGCCCATTGAAATAACATCATCATCTGGGTGGGGGCTAAAAACAAGTGTTGTAGAAGGGGTATTTTGGTTTGAATTTTTTTTGGAATTCCAAACATCAAACGCTTCAAGAAGCGATTCATGAATTTGGTAGTTTAATTGATAGACTTCGTAATTTATGTCAACCAACAAAGACTGAAGGTGATTGTTCTCATAATCTTCTCTGGATAGTTTTAATATTGATTTTTGACAATGCCTAGCGAGCCATATAACTGCCTTTTTGATTTGTTCGGGATTCCATTGACAGGAACCGACTAGCCAAGGGGTTTTTTCGCGAGTAAGCTCGGAAGCACTCGCTTTATCCAGCACAAATACACAGTCATCGTGATGTTGTAAAAAAGTAGCGGGAACTTGGCCGCTTATGGCTCCTTCAACAGTTCTAGAAATGATATTTGATTTACCTTCTCCCCATGCCATTAGAACGACTTTTTTAGCTTTCATAATCGTATCTACACCCATTGTAATGGCCTGTTTAGGAACAAACTGTTCACCAAAAAAACTACTGGCAGCATCTTTCCGTGTGACGGGGTCTAGCCAAACACGTCTTGTTTTGGAATGAATGGCAGAGCCTGGCTCATTAAAACCAATGTGGCCAGTACGTCCGATTCCCAACAGTTGAATGTCTATTCCTCCTAAAGATTCAATTGTCTCTTCATAAGATTTGCAGTAATTGTCAATTTCGTCTACGGCGATTGTACCATCTGGAATATGAATATTTTCTTTGGGAATATCGATATGATCGAAGAGATTTTTATGCATAAACTCTACATAGGAATGTATCGATTTCGGATCCATGGGAAAGTACTCGTCTAGGTTAAAAGAATGTACATTTGAAAAACTTACTTTACCGGCTTGATAGGCTTGGATAAGATGTTGATACACCTTGATTGGAGTTGACCCTGTAGCCAAGCCCAAAACAAAAGCTTGGCCTGGACTTCTTTGATTGATTTGCTGAATGATCTCATCACCAATCACTCGACACGCTTCACTAGAGTCCAAATAGATTTGAACGGGTATGCGCTCATGATTGGTGTGGTTTTCAAAAGTTTCTTGCGGATGTTTTACAATAGATTCAGTCATCACATTAATTGCTGTTATGTGCAAATAAATGCTTTATTTTGCTGTTTTGCAAATATTTATAACAACCATTACCCTAATTTTCTAAAAAAACTGTTACTTTAATGGAAAATAAACTGGTGTTAAAAGAAGAACGTCATCAAAAAATTTTGAACGAAGTTTCTCTTCGTAATCGTATTCTGTTGATCGATATGGCTGAACAGCTTCATGTCTCTGTCGATACCATACGAAGAGATGTGAAAGAGCTGGATAAAAATCAGTTGATCAAGAAAGTTCACGGTGGAGCAATTTCATTGGGTTTTGTTTCCAACAATGCTTCGGTTGATGTGTTTGATGTTGATGAAAAGCAATTAATTGCACAAAAAGCACTTTCATTTATCTCGGATGGATCTGTTGTATTTATTGATGGTGGGACGACTTGTATGGAGCTTGTAAAACTGATTCCACCAAAGAAAAAAATCACTTGTTTTACATTGAGTTTGCCAATTGCAAGCGAATTGATTAAAAAGCCAAATGTTGACCTGATTTTTATCGGCGGAAAAATTTCAAAAGAATCCCACATGAGCATTAGTGTAGGAGCTGTTAACGAACTTTCACAAATCCGTTTTGACTATAGTTTTATCAGTACAGGTTACATTGACCCATCCCATGGACTTAGTGAGTTTGATTGGGAGGTCGTTCAAATTAAAAGAGCAATTGTCAAAGCATCTCGTAAGGTGATTCTATTGTGCATTTCTAAAAAATTTAATTCTCAACAGAAATACAAATGTGTGAATGTCACGGATATAAACACTTTGGTCACAGAGCTTGATCCGAATGATTTGCTTCTCGAACCTTTCAAAAACCTGAATATTAATTTATTATAAAATTCAATTCTATTGGGAGCTTATGTTCAGAATTCTATTTTCATGTAGCAAATAATTGCATTACTAATTTTTTTTGCATTTTTTTGCTGTATTAAATCGTATTTTGCTTTATAGGATAAGAATTAATCAAATGAGAAAGGTTACTACTCGCACCATACCTTCGAAAGTTTGGCAAGTTCACTGTGCCTGACTTTATCGGTGACAGGTATTACTCCAACACTGCCCGATCGGTAGCTGTGTTTTGTGCGCTGATTGTTTCCTTTACCTATATCGCTGGACAGATGCGTGGGGTAGGAGTAGTGTTCTCTAGATACCTAGAGGTAGATATTGTAACAGGCGTACTAATCGGTATGGGGATTGTATTGTTTTATGCAGTACTGGGCGGCATGAAAGGAATCACATACACCTAAGTAGCACAGTACTGCGTACTCATTTTTGCCTTTATGGTGCCAGCGATCTATATCTCATTTCTAGTCACAGGCAATTCGGGTCATTAGCCGTTCAAAAAAATGATCGGATTGCTGGTTGGGAATTATTGAACCAAAATAGTACACCTCGCCTTCTCTAGGCAGTAAATTGGTTTGAGCAGTAACTTGACCCATGTCAATTGTGTTGGTTTTGAGAGAATAAAAATATATTTTTTATATTCCTTGGTCAGTTTTTTCTATTTTTATAAAAAAGAAAATATGAAAACAATGAAAACAATGAAAATTTTATTGGTATTATTAATGGGAATCACTTTGACTTCATGTGCTGTTTCTGATGAAGACAAAGTTAAGCAAAGCGCCTCAGGATTTTTGAAGGCTTTAGGAGAATATGACTTTGAGGAAGCCGCGTCTTATTGCGATGATTCAACCAAGCAACTCATTTTGTCCATGGAAGGACTGATGGAGGAATACGGGGGAGATATTTCTTCACTTCCGAAGAGCAAATTCACTATTACTTCGGTGGAGGTCAACAATGATGAAGCTAGTGTTACTTACCTAGACAATGAAGGCAAGTCTGATCAATTGTATCTCATTAAAGTAGACAATGAATGGAAAGTTTCAATTGATAAAGACGAATTGAATAAAGAAGAAATGGACAAGGAGGAGTAGTTTATGTCGTACAAACAATCTTTTGAAGTGCGTGACATGTTAATGTGACGCACTTTTTGCTTAAAACATTATGCTTTCGAAAAGGAACATTAAGATTATTGCTGCATTCATATCGTTGATATTAATTGTATTGGCAGTGTTTTTTTTCCAGCGTATCGATGAAAAGGTGGAAAGCCAAATGATTGAAAATGACAGGGACTTGGTTCGCATGTCCTCACAGGAGGTGTTACAATTGAAAACTGGGGATCTGATTTTTAGAAAGGGCTACGGAATGGTGAGTCAGTGGGTTTCAACATATTTGGAGCATGGGACCTACGATTTGACTCATGTTGGAATTGTCATGGTGAGACCTTCGGGCGTTTTTGTGGCTCATGCCCTGTCAAGCAAAAAGATGAAGGTTAATGGAGTAATTATCCAACCTCTGAATGAATTTCTTCAAGCCTCCAATCCTGAAAACATTTTAGTCGTGCGATGGAAAAACTACAGTTCTGCAATGGACAGCGGCTTGTGGTCATCTGTCAATACGTATGTCCGTGAAAAAATCCCCTTCGACAAAGAGGCCGATTATGACGATTCGAGCGCTTTGTATTGTAATGAAATGATTGTAAAACTATGGATGAATGAGTTAGGGCTGATCGATCCGCCAAAAAATTCAATAGAAAACAAATACCGCTTTCACAACCTCTCGGTTCTCTACGAGCCCAGTAGCACCGATATTATATTCAGTACCTTTCAGCGCTACGACGACTGAGTTTTTTTCTTTTTAAGGCTTGTTTTATTCTTGTAATATTCACTGTGGTAATAGCCTAATACAATAAAGACGACAGTTGATACAAACCCTAATGCACCGAAGGCGGATTCCCATCCGTCGAGACCTTTTGGCGTAATGATTCGTTTAAGACCATACCCAATCAGACCGCCATACAATATCATGTAATGAATGATATAGACAGACAATGTGCGCTGACCTATTTCCAAAAATAGTCCTTCACGGAAGCGCTTTTCAAGGATCATAAATAGCGAAAACAGCAAAAAAGTGTCTCCTAGTCGGTGAAACAAATAGGGACTATTCATCACTTCTGGATCGATTAATTTGGGGAAATTGGAAACAATGACTTCCACTATTGCGGAACTCAGAAATATCAAAACGATACCCGAAAATGCCAACCATAAACTCCACTGAGGGAAGACTGCCTTGACGGTGTCTTTCATGAGCAAGGCCAAGAAACTTCCTATGGTCACAAAACCCACCCATGGTAATATGTAAAATACACCACCGTTGATCTTGGTCAAATAACTCGCAATCATCGCAGGAAGGTTAGGGAATTCAACCATCCTATAGAAAGGTTCTGACAGAAATACGAACAAGGTAAAACTGACCAAAAGAGCAGCTAGGGCGCCGTTAGGGATGTTAGCACAAAGCCAATAAATTCCAACTAAAAATATTAAACTAACTCCTATGATGTGAAGGACATCTGTGATATAAATATTGGGATATATCTGTCCAATAAATAGACCCCAAATATTGGATCGGAGCACATACCCCCAAGCAATCAGTTCCAGGCCGCGAAAAAATCCTTTTTTCAATCTGGGGTTTTTGCGACCCTGAACGGGATGAAGAAGCAAAAGATAAGTGAACACAAAACCTGTTACCGTAAAAAACACTGGTGCAGTAAATCCGCGGCAATACAACCAAATGTTATAAACCGTTGAGCTGGTATCCCTTGACTCAAATGATAAAAAAGTATCCACAAAATGCCCTTGGAGCATCATTAATATGGCAAAGGCTCTCAGCGCATCAATAAAATGCAAACGTGGTTTTGGATTCATAAGGGATGATTACTCAAATAGGAATTTATTACTGCAGTTGCTCCGCTTTTGCTTGCAACGAATTGAGCGTTCAAGTGTCCTAACTTCAGTCGCTCTTCTGGGTCTTCCATCAGAGACCCGATGGTTTGATACAGAACATGAGGATGAGCTACGGACTTCACCCCTCCATTTTCGATAAGGTCAATGGCCTCTGGAAATTTCCTGTAGTTATTTCCTATCACAATAGGACAGCCGAAAACTGCGGGTTCAAGGATGTTGTGCAAACCGGTGGTACCAGCCGCACCTCCTACATAGGCTACATCGGCGAAATGGTATATTCTAGAAAGCAAACCAATGGAATCAATAATCAGGATGTCAAAATCTTCCAACTGTATTCCTTCACGCTCAGAATACAAAACACTGGATCTGGACAGTTGCCTCTGAATATGTCTGATTTTATCGGGGTTGATTTCATGCGGTACCAATATACTTTTCGGACCATGAGGCACATTGACAAAAGTCGCAATCAAGCCGAGGTCTTCGGGCCAAATACTTCCTGCAACAAAACAAAGCTGACCATTAATAAATCGTTCGATTTCGGGCAAGTCAATTGTAGAGACTTTTTGATTCAATACTCGATCGTAGCGGGTGTCGCCCGAGACAGTTACTTCGGTGAAGCCATGTTGGTTCAAATGAATTTGAGAAGTCTCATCTTGTACGAAGATGTGCTCGAAGGCATTCAAGGCAGCAGCGAAAAGTGTGCCGTACCATTTGAAATAGATTTGATTTGGTCTAAAAACTGCTGAAATCAATATGGCTCGACCTCCAATGCGATATAAGGCTCTTAAGTGGTTGGGCCAAATGTCGTATTTGACAAAAACGGCTAGTGTCGGATGCACAGCTGCAGCAAATTGCTCCGCATTGGATTTGGAATCCAAAGGCAAATAGACTTTGGCGGTAATCCAGCTCAGATTGGGACAATTTTCTAACCCAGAAGGGGAGAAAAAACTCAAAACAACTTTGTGGTCGGGGTACTTAGAAACGACGAATTCAAAAACGGTTCGACCTTGTTCAAATTCTCCCAATGAAGCACAATGAAACCAAAGCGTCTGGTCGGTGGGCTTGATTATTTCTCTTAAAACGCGTAGGCTGGATTTTCTACCCAACATACCTGTTCTAATTTTTTTATTGAATAGTGACGCAATGGGAACGAGTAGGCCACTGAAAAAAATTACAAAACGATACAATAGCCCCACGGTTAATCTTTGTGCGAAATTACATTTCTTCTCTCAAAAATACGATTGCGCAATGGCAAATTTGTAATTTCGCACCTGAAGCTGAATAAACTTCAGTAAATCATTCGTTAGAATTTCAAGCATGAAGCAAATTAAAATGGTTGACCTGAATGGTCAATACGAGGCCATCAAAACTGAGGTTGATCAAGGGATTGAAGAGGTTTTGACAACAACAGCATTTATCAATGGGCCAAAGGTTCATGAATTTCAAAAGTCTTTGGAAGAGTATCTCGACGTGAAGCACGTTATTCCATGTGCCAATGGAACGGATGCCTTACAGATTGCCATGATGGGACTTGGACTTAAAGCAGGAGATGAAATCATCACTGCCGACTTCACTTTTGCTGCCACCGTTGAGGTTATTGCCTTACTGGGACTTACTCCAGTTTTAGTGGATGTGGATGAGGACACCTTCAACATCAACGTTGAAGCCATAGAAAAGGCCATTACTCCTAGAACTAAAGCCATAGTCCCTGTTCATTTGTTCGGAATGTGTGCCAATATGGATGCCATTATGGACTTGGCTTCAAAGCACAATTTGTTTGTCATTGAGGATAATGCTCAGGCTATTGGGGCAAAATACACTACTAAGTCAGGGCAAAAGAAAATGGCAGGAACAATGGGCCATGTTGCCGCAACATCTTTTTTTCCTTCCAAAAACTTAGGAGCCTATGGCGACGGAGGAGCTATATTCACCAACGACGACCAACTGGCTCACACCATTAGAGGTATTGTGAACCACGGAATGTATGTGAGATACCATCACGATGTGGTTGGGGTAAATTCGCGCTTAGACACCATACAAGCTGTTGTTTTACAGGCCAAACTCCCACATTTGGATAGCTACAACGCCAAAAGACGCCAAGCAGCCATGGCCTATAATCGTGCTTTTGCCAATCATCCGAACATTGAACTGCCGAGCATGAGCAATGGCTGCCAATCCATTTGTGACCAATGCGATTGTCATGTCTTCCATCAGTATACTTTGAAAATTAAAGGAGTAGACCGTGATGCTTTAGTTGATCACCTGCAAAAACAAAATATCCCGTGCGGCGTTTACTATCCAATACCGCTTCACCGCCAAAAGGCATATCTCGACAGTCGGTATCGCGAAGCTGATTTTCCAGTAACCAATAGACTGTCCGAAGAAGTGCTTTCGCTTCCCATGCACACCGAGCTCGATCAAGAACAGATCGACTGGATTGCCAAAACTATTTTAGACTTTATCAATGGCTAAAATCCTTGTTACTGGTGGGCTAGGTTACATTGGATCGCATACTGTGGTTGCTTTGATCAATCAAGGTCATCAAGTATGCATCATCGACGATTTGTCAAATTCAAGTTTAAAGGTGCTGGATGGGATTGAGAAAATAACTGGGAAGAAACCCGATTTTTGTCAGCTTGACTTAAGAGATTTCGAAGCGGTTAAAACATATTTCTCCAATCAATACGACATCACTGGGATAATTCATTTTGCGGCATCAAAGGCTGTAGGAGAGAGTGTAGAAAATCCCTTACTCTATTATCACAATAACCTTGGTGGCTTGATCAATTTATTGATGCACGCTTCGGCAAAAAATATCATCTTCAGCTCGTCATGCACGGTGTATGGCAGTCCAGATGCTTTGCCAATCACTGAAAATGCTTCAATCAAACCTGCCATGTCACCCTATGGCAACACCAAACAGATTGGAGAAGAGATATTGAGAGATGTTACCAAAGCGGATGAGAGTTTGAATGTAATTGCTTTGAGGTATTTTAATCCTATTGGAGCCCATCATTCTGCTCTGATTGGAGAATTGCCCATTGGTGTTCCCCAAAATTTGGTTCCGTTCATCACTCAAACAGCGGCAGGATTGCGACAAGAATTGAAGGTATTCGGAAACGATTACCCTACTGTTGATGGCACCTGCGTTAGAGACTACATTCATGTTATGGACTTAGCCGAAGCTCATGTGGTTGCCCTTGAGCGCTTATTGAATCAATCAAACGAAGACAATTTTGAAGTGTTCAATGTGGGAACCGGATCTGGTAGTTCCGTTTTGGAAGTAATTCATGCCTTTGAAAAAGTCAGCGGGCTTAAACTCCCTTTTAAATTTGCCCCACGTCGGGAAGGGGATGTGGTTGAAATATATGCCCATACCGAAAAGGCTAACAGAGTTTTAGGTTGGAAGGCATCAAGAACTTTGGACGAATCCCTTAAATCAGCATGGTTATGGGAGTGTCATGTAAGAAAAATTTCCTAATATTGAGTTGATCTAAATTCAACTCTCATGCCAAAAAACCTAATTTTACTTGTTGCGCTAGCATTAAGTTCCACCTTAACCGCACAAAATTACTACATCCATGCAGGGCGATTGATAGACACCCAAAATGGCAAATTAGTCACCAATAAAACAATTGTTGTCTCCGATGGTTTGATTACGTCTGTCGAAGATGGATTTGCTTCTCAGACTGAGTCTTTTCAATTGATCGATTTATCGAGTAAAACGGTATTACCCGGCTTCATTGACATGCATGTCCATATCGAAAGTGAAACCAATCCTAACCAATATTTGAAAGAGTTTACTGACAATACGGCTGACGTGGCTTTTGAGTCCGTTGGTTTTGCAAAAACAACTCTAATGACAGGCTTTACAACCGTGCGTGATTTGGGAGGTATTGGAGTAAATCTGGCTTTGAGGGATGCCATTAATGCAGGCAAAATAGATGGCCCAAGAATTCTGACCGCCGGAAAGTCAATTGGAACTACTGGTGGGCACGCCGATCCTACTAACGGGATGAAAGACGAATTGATGGGAGATCCAGGACCTGATGAAGGGGTTATCAATGGTGTTGATGATGCTAAAAAAGCTGTGCGTCAGCGCTATAAAAATGGAGCCGATTTGATCAAAATTACGGCTACAGGAGGTGTGTTAAGTGTTGCAAAAAACGGTCAAAATCCACAATTTACCTTAGAAGAGGTTCAGGCGATCTGTGAAACAGCAAGAGACTATGGCATGATGGTGGCGGCCCATGCTCACGGCGATGAAGGCATGCAACGCGCCATCAAAGGCGGTGTCACAACCATTGAGCACGGGACTTTGATGAGCGATGAAACTATGGATTTGATGAAGCAATACAAAGCCTATTATGTGCCAACCATCACAGCAGGCAAATTTGTAGCTGATAACGCCAAAATAAAGGGATATTATCCAGAGGTCATTGTCCCAAAGGCTTTAGAAATAGGTCCAAAAATACAGGGAACCTTTGCCAAGGCTTATAAAAAGGGAGTAGCTATTGCCTTTGGCACCGACGCGGGGGTCTTTCCTCATGGCCAGAATGCCAAAGAATTTGGATATATGGTTGAAGCCGGAATGTCTGCAATGGAAGCCATTCAGTCTGCTACAACCACTAACGCCAAGGTTCTTGGCCTGTCTAATAAAATTGGAGTCTTAGCCAAAGGATTTGTAGCGGATATTGTTGCCGTAAATGACAATCCTTTAGATAACATTCACACCCTAGAAAATGTAATTTTTGTGATGAAGGACGGTAAAGTTTACAAGGGTAATTAAGCAGCTTCTTCTTGCTTTGGTTTCTTTTTGAAACCTAAAGCCACGAGCACAATTAGCCCAGTACTTACAAACATATCGGCTACATTAAAAATACCAGTTTGCGCTATTCCTCCAAAATCTATGTGGAGAAAATCAGTTACAGATCCAAACCTAAAGCGATCGAGCATATTGGCGATACCTCCTCCGATGATTGAGGCAAAACCTATGGTTGACCATTTGTCAAGCGTGGTTTCGGTAAACAACTTGTACATCACAATGGCAAGGACAATTACTGGTAATATCAATAGAAGCGTTAACTTCAGAGTGGGGCTGAGGTCACTTCCCATACCCAAAAACGCTCCTGGATTTTCGACATTAGTCAAGGTAAGGTAATCGCCAATCAAAGAGATGGACTGGTATCTATCGACGTAATTACGGACCAATATTTTGGTGGCTTGATCTAATGCAACAGAAGCAAATATGAGCAATACCAGTAATCGGTTTCTTTTAGAAATCATTTTAAATTTGATTAAATTTCAGCAGAACTTACCTCAAGCTCTCTGTTGATTTTTTTGACTAATCCTTGTAAAACATTTCCTGGACCAACCTCAATGAAGAAAAGTGCCCCATCGGCTGCCATTCTTTGTACGGATTGGGTCCAACGAACTGGAGCGGTCAGTTGATCCACTAAATTCTTTTTGATTACATCTGGATCTTGTGAGGGCGCAGCGTTCACGTTTTGATAAATTGGGCAAATTGGAGCGATGAATTCCGTTTGCTCAATGGCAGAAGCCAATTCTTCTCTCGCCGGTGACATTAGAGGAGAGTGAAATGCCCCTCCAACAGGAAGGATTAATGCACGTCTTGCTCCAGCTTCCTTGAGTGCCTCACAAGCTGCTTCAATCCCTGAAATGCTCCCCGAAATCACCAACTGCCCCGGGCAATTGTAATTGGCAGGAACCACAATGTCTTGAATTCCATTGCACGTTTGCTCGACAATTTCGTCATCGAGTCCAAGGATGGCTGCCATTGTGCCTTGGACTTGCTCACACGCGGCCTGCATGGCCGTAGCCCGTTGTGAAACCAGTTTCAAGCCGTCTTCAAACGACAATGCTTGACTGGCGACCAGAGCAGAAAATTCGCCCAAGGAATGACCAGCCACCATGTTAGGTTTAAATCGTTCTCCCAACATTTCTGCCAAAATCACTGAATGCAAAAATATAGCCGGTTGGGTGACATTAGTTGCGCGCAAGGCCTCGTCGTCTCCTTCAAAGAGGATGTCTGAAATTCGGAACCCTAAAATGGTGTTGGCTTGTTCAAACCTCATTTTTGCTTTGGTCGAACTGCGGTATAAATCTTGACCCATTCCTGGAAATTGTGCCCCTTGACCTGGAAAAACAAATGCGTTCATCAATATATTTTATTGCCCCAAAAATAGAGATAATTTTTTTGTGATTCATCCTGCCCAACAAAAGGCTTGAAAAACAATTGAGTTATTTTAAATTGGGGCATTGATCATCCATTGGATGCCAAAGCGGTCAGTGAGCATGCCAAAATAGGAGCCCCAGAAAGTCTCAGCCAGAGGCAAACTCACCACACCCTTATCAGAAAGTTTGTCAAAGATGTTTTTCGCGGTGTCTTGATTATCCACATTAAGACTAATAGAGAAATTGGCGCTTTGGTTATATGATTCTTTCATAGGTCCAGCTGCGTCGCATCCCAAGAGGGTGAAATCATTAGTAATTGGCATTTCGATATGCATGATTTTGTTCATGATAGAAAGGTCTTTGTCCAAATCACTGCCCTGAGGAATATCTCTGAAATATTTTATTTCGCTGAATGAACGATCGAAAACTTTTTGATAAAACTGAAAAGCGGACTCGCAAAGCCCATCAAAGATTAAGTAAATATGGAAAGTCATGTTTTTGGGGTTTAAAACAAGACAAATTTACGATTTTAAATAAGTTAAAAACGAATAATTAAATTCATTCTCCGTATCTGCAGGATAACTTTCTTTTTTCGATAGCCTCCAATCTTCGGTTTTTAATTGTGGAAAATAAGTATCTCCATCGCATTGGGTATGCACTCGAGTCAATTCTATGGTATCGCAAAAGGGCAAAGCCTGTTGGTAAATTTCGCCTCCTCCGATGATAAAAATCTTCTTATAGTCTTTGGCTTCATACAGTGCTTGCTCGAGAGTGTTGGCCAGCACTACTCCCTCTGGAACTGGGTAATCGTGCTGTCTAGAAATGACAATATGTGTTCTGTTGGGCAGAGGTTTGGGAAAACTCTCGAAAGTTTTTCTGCCCATAATGATGACGTGTCCGGAGGTCAGTGATTTGAACCTTTTCAAATCCGATTTGAGCTTCCAAATGAGATTGTTGTCTTTGCCAATAACATTGTTGTCCGATGCAGCTACAATCATAATAATCTCGGAGGGACGATCTGTAGAGTGGTCCGAAGAAAATGACTCGCTTTGTGACTTATCAGAATGATGGGATTTTCCGAACATAGAATTGCTCTTAAATGGCAACATCGCCCTTGATGTGGGGATGTGGATCGTAATTGCTCAAGGTAAAATCCTCAAAGGTAAAATCGAAAATATTTTTTACGTCGGGGTTAAGGGTCATGGTTGGCAAGGTCTTCGGTTCTCTAGACAGTTGCAATTCAATTTGCTCAAGATGGTTGCTGTATATGTGGGCATCTCCAAAAGTGTGAATAAATTCTCCAACTTCATAACCGCAAACTTGAGCCATCATCATTGTGAAAAGTGCGTAGGAGGCAATGTTAAAAGGCACCCCAAGAAAAATATCAGCGCTTCTCTGATACAGTTGACAAGACAACCTGCCGTCAGCCACATAGAACTGAAAGAAAGCATGGCAAGGGGGCAAAGCAGCTTTGCCTAACGCAACATTTTCTTCAAAGGACTTGGAAGTGTCGGGGAGTACAGAAGGATTCCAGGCACTTACCAGCATTCTTCTGCTGTTGGGGTTGTTTTTCAGGGTATGGATGACTTCTTTAAGTTGGTCAATGTTATCGCTGTTCCAATTCCGCCATTGGTGTCCATAAACCGGTCCTAAATCTCCGTTGCTGTTAGCCCATTCATTCCATATTCGCACACCATTATCGTTGAGATATTTGATGTTAGTATCTCCTTTGATAAACCACAGTAATTCGTAAATGATGGATTTTAAATGTAATTTTTTTGTGGTTAACATGGGGAACCCTTTGGCCAAATCAAATCGCATTTGGTATCCAAAAACACTTTTGGTACCTGTTCCAGTGCGGTCTCCTTTTTGGTGACCTTCTGTAAGTGCGTGATTGACCAAATCGAAATATTGCTTCATTTTGTTACTTTATAACATGATTATCCAATGATGATACCAGCAATGGTGGCCGACATCAAGGAGGCAATAGTTCCTCCAATTAGCGCTTTTATACCAAATTTTGAAAGCACTGTGCGTTGCCCAGGAGCTAATGCGCCAATACCACCAATTTGAATCCCTATGGAAGCAAAATTAGCAAATCCACAAAGCATATAAGTTGCCATGATGATTGATTTTTCATAAGAGAAATGTGTGCCGTTGGTAATGTCTTTTAAATCAGCTAACTGTATATATCCAACAAACTCACTCGCTGCCAGCTTTATCCCAAGCAATTGCCCCATCAACATGGAGTCTTCCGCAGCCACTCCAATAAGCCACATCAGAGGTGCAAATACGGTGCCTAGTATGGCTTCAAGTGTCAGACCTGAATAGCTTGAGTTTTCGGCTACCCATTCGTTGAGTGAAGTCCAGTCCCCAACTATATCCAACATGCCGTTAAACATGGCGATAAATGCCACAAAGACCAATAGCATAGCGCCAACATTGACCGCCAATTTCAGCCCTTCAGTGGTTCCATTGGCAATGGCATCTAAGAAATTGCTGCCAATTCTATCATAAGACACGGCGAAGTTGTTGTTTATGGGTTCTGTTTGTGGATACAAAATTTTTGAAATGACCACAGCTCCAGGAGCAGCCATGACAGAAGCAGCCAAAAGATGCTTGGCGAATTCAAGCCGCAGTATAGGGTCGTCACCCCCCAAAAATCCAATGTAAGCAGCCAATACGGCTCCGGCGACGGTAGCCATCCCGCCTATCATTACCAAAAGCATCTCAGATTTGTTCATTCTTTCGAGATAAGCCTTGATCAACAAAGGGGCTTCAGTTTGACCTAAAAATATGTTTCCTGCTACACTCAAACTCTCGGCTCCAGAAATCTTCAAAGCCTTGGACAAGAGCCAAGCGAGACCCTTGACAACCTTTTGAATGATTCCGAGATAAAACAATACTGAGGTAAAAGCTGAGAAAAATATGATAGTTGGAAGAACCTGAAAGGCAAAAATGTACCCAAAGTTGTTGGTATTAGTAATCAAGCCATCAAACAAAAACGCACTCCCTGCTTGTGTAAATTCTAAAATAGCAATAAACACTTTTCCAACACCTTCAAAGGCCGCTTGAACAAAACTAATTTTGAGAACCCCAATAGCTATAAAACATTGCAGCACTAGACCAAACCCAACAATTTTCCAGTTTATTGCCTTCTTATTGCTGCTGAATAAGAATGAAACCAAAACCAATGCAATCATGCCCAGAGCTCCTCTTAAAAACCCATTGACACTGAACCCTTGACTCGGGATAATGACTGGCAAACTTTCCTCAGACGTTTGTCGGAAAAAAGTGTAGGTAACATCATTTTCTTCAAAAACCAAATGTTCTGAATCTAACAGTTTCACTTGATACATACGCAATGTATCATTGGGTTGAGAATATCGGAATGTCAAGACGTTGTCAGTCTGCGAGTATTGTCCTGTGGCTGCGAGATTCTTGGAAGTCAAGGCATAGTTGAATGTACTATCGGCCAGAGACAGTAAGTCTTTCGAAGGGTCAACACTGTAAAGTGAATTGCCTTCCAAGTCTGTGATGGACTCAAAAACCCAATTGCCTTGAAGATTTTGACTAACGGCTTGCGATCCAACTAAACACGCACCCGCTAAGAACAGGATAAAATATTTCATCAATTATCGTTTAGAAATTTCATCACGAATGCGGACTGCAGACTCGTAATCTTCATTTTTGACTGCCTCAATTAACATCTCGTTCAAAGTTTCCAAACTAATTCCCGAAAGGTTGACTAAGTCGTCTTTATCGTGTAGGGATTCTAAATTTGAGGAAATAATATTTTCACTTATTGGATTGGGATCCATGGTCTTTTCATGGCTTAGGATAATTCCTGCCTTTTCTAAAATGGCTTCGTAGGTAAATATGGCTGCCTTGAACCTCAGTGCTAAAGCAATGGCGTCGCTCGTGCGAGCATCAATGATTTCTTCAATTTTATCGCGTTCACAAATCAAGCTCGAATAAAAAACCCCATCGACAAGCTTATGAATAATAACCTGTTTTACTGTGATGTCAAATCGGTCTGAAAAACTTTTGAATAGGTCGTGTGTCAGTGGTCTTGGCGGCTTAATTTCTTTTTCTAAGGCAATGGCAATAGACTGAGCTTCAAAGGCTCCGATAACAATTGGCAACTTACGAGTCCCTTCAACTTCATTTAAGATGAGAGCATAGGCGCCATTTTGAGTTTGGCTGTACGAAATTCCCTTGATGTCTAGTCTGATTAAGCTCATGGTTAACTTCTATACAAGGCCTCGAATTTAAATGCCTTTTTACAGGTTATGAAGATAACAAAATTATGAGTTTTGACTCTTGAAAATTTTTAGTTTTTCAATTAAAGAGGGAACAACCTCAAAGGCATCTCCTACCACTCCATAATCCGCTGCTTTAAAAAACGGCGCCTCAGGATCGGTATTGATGACTACCTTGACCTTAGAAGAATTGATTCCTGCCAAATGTTGAATTGCACCCGAAATGCCTATGGCGATATAAAGATTAGCCGCCACAGGTTTGCCTGTTTGTCCAACATGCTCCCCATGTGAACGCCATCCCATGTCCGAAACTGGCTTGGAACATGCCGTGGCAGCACCTAGCACTTCTGCGAGTTCTTCAATCATTCCCCAATTCTCGGGACCTTTTAGACCACGACCTGCTGAGACAACCACGTCGGCGTCTGCAATAGTTACCTTGTCTGTGGCTTTTTCTACGCCTGTTACTTTTTGAGTCGTCTCAGAAAGGGTCGGTTCGAATGGAATAACTTCTGCCGAAACAACATGTTCTGAAAGCCCAAAAGCGTTTTTAGATAAGGCTATTATTTTTTTGTCGGTGTTCATTTCAGTCATGCCAAAGGCCTTGTTGGTAAATACCGTTCTTTTGACCGTAAAAGGCGACAAGCTTGTTGGTAAAGCAAAGACATTTGAAGCATAAGAGGCTTCCAATTTGACAGCCAATAATGGTGCTAAGAATTTACTATCAGCACTTGTGGTCAGCAAAACAATAGAGCTTTTTGACGTTTGTGCTGCTTGAGATATGAGACTGGCAAAGGAACTGGCGTTAAAAGCCGATAATGAAGGATTTTTTACTTCAAGAACTTTGTTGACTCCGTAACGTTCTATGGATTTGGCATCGGTTGGATTGACAACAACAGCGGTAACCGTTTCTCCCATTTGGTCTGCCAAAGATCTGGCGTAAGATGCCAATTCAAATGCACTTTTGTTGTAAGACCCGTTTTGCGTTTCAGCGTAAATAAGTATTGACATAGTGTTAGACTTTAATATTATATGACTTTGGCTTCGTTGTGCAACAAATTGATCAGTTCGTCCAAATTGTCTTTATCAACCAAAGTAATGGCCCCTTTAGGAGCTGGCTTTTCAAATTTATTAGTTGTAGTACTAAGGTCTGAGTCAATAGCTTCTGTCACTGTCAATGGTTTTTGACGCGCCATCATGATACCTCTCATGTTCGGAATTCTCAAGTCGCTTTCCTCAACCAGTCCCTTTTGGCCTCCAATGACAAGAGGAAAGGAGGTAGACAAAAGTTCTTTCCCGCCGTCAATTTCTCGTTCAGCGTTTACTTGATTGCCGTCGACGGTTATCTTGATGCAGTTGTTGACAAAGTTAGCCCCTGTCAATTCGGCCAACATGCCAGGAACCATTCCTCCGTTGTAATCAATGGACTCTCGACCCGCAATGACCAAATCATATTTTTCATCATGGACAATTTTTGCCAACTGTTTCGCCACCGAAAATCCATCCAATGGAATCATGTTAACGCGCAACGCCTTGTCAGCTCCAATAGCGAGAGCCTTTCTCAAAGTAGGCTCCACACTTGCATCTCCTACAGTCACCACATCAACGGTAGCCGATTGCTGTTCCTTGAACCACATGGCGCGTGTAAGACCAAATTCGTCATTGGGGTTAATAATAAATTGGACACCGTTAGTGTCGAATTGAGTGTCGTTGGCAGTAAAATTGATTTTGGAAGTCGTGTCGGGGACATGACTAATACAGACTAAAATTTTCATTTTTTAGAGGTCTTTAGCTTAAAATGAGAACAAATTTAGTGATTAATACTAACTTACTGTGCATGCATAATAAATTTTTCGCCTTAGGAGCGGGACAATTCATCTGCAATGCCTTATTTTTGTTCCGCTAAAAAAGGGGCATGAGAACAATTCAATTTAGAGAAGCTATTGCAGAAGCAATGAGCGAAGAGATGCGCAGAGATCCCTCTGTCTATTTAATGGGTGAAGAGGTGGCCGAATACAATGGCGCTTATAAAGCCTCAAAAGGCATGCTCGATGAATTTGGGCCAGAACGTGTTATCGACACGCCTATTTCGGAATTGGGATTCGCTGGAATTGCGGTGGGGTCAACCATGACGGGTAATCGTCCTATTGTTGAATTCATGACCTTTAATTTTGCTTTGGTTGGGATTGATCAAATTATCAATAATGCGGCAAAAATCCGACAGATGTCAGGAGGTCAGCTCAACTGCCCTATTGTCTTTAGAGGCCCATCTGCTTCAGCAGGTCAGCTTGCGGCGACGCACTCTCAGGCTTTTGAAAGCTGGTATGCCAATACCCCTGGATTGAAGGTTGTCGTACCATCTAATCCCTATGATGCAAAAGGACTATTGAAGTCGGCCATTCGAGATAACGACCCTGTGATTTTTATGGAGAGTGAACAAATGTATGGCGACAAAGGTGAAGTGCCTGAGGGGGAATATTTGATTCCTTTGGGAGTTGCTGATGTAATTCGTCAAGGGAGTGACGTTACCATTGTATCCTTTGGAAAGATCATCAAAGAAGCAATCAAGGCAGCGGACCAATTGGCCGAAATAAACATTTCTTGTGAAATCATTGATTTGAGAACCGTAAGGCCTATTGACTATGACACCGTTCTAACGTCGGTTAAAAAAACAAATAGAATGGTAATACTCGAAGAGGCATGGCCTTTAGGAAATATTTCTACCGAACTGACCTATCAAGTTCAAAGCCAAGCGTTCGATTTCCTTGATGCACCGATCATCAAAATTAATACAGCCGATACCCCTGCACCTTTTTCACCAGTATTGTTAGAGGAGTGGTTGCCTAATAGCCAAGACGTGGTCAAGGCCGTTCAAAAAGTGATGTACGCCAAAGCTTAACATTCGATTGCGACTAACTGATTTTCAAAAAAATAAGGTCAGCCCAAATGGTTGGCCTTATTTTTTTTACTTTTGTGACCGAAAAAATAAAAACAGAAATCAATGGATTCTAATGTAATTTATGTGCCAATGTTAATGGCAGTTGTCGGATTGCTTTTCATGCTTGCGAAAATGGCATGGGTTAAAAAGCAAAACCCAGGCAGCGAAAAAATGCAAGAAATATCTCAAGCCATAAAGGAAGGGGCTTTGGCATTTCTCAATGCTGAATACCGCCTCTTGACGGTGTTTGTGGTCATTGCAGGAGTTGCTTTATACGGCATATCGGCAGTAGTTGAAACTACCAGTTGGATGATTGTTCCAGCCTTCGTTACAGGGGCCATTTTTTCTGCTCTTGCCGGAAATATCGGTATGCGAATAGCCACCGAAGCCAATGCTCGGACTGCCGAAGCGGCTAAAACCAGCTTGCCACAGGCATTGAAAGTGTCATTTGGAGGTGGAACAGTGATGGGACTTGGTGTTGCTGGATTGGCGGTATTTGGATTAAGCTTATTGTTTACGTTTTTCATGAGTCAGTTTTTAGTTGAAGGTGGGAATTTTTACAACGATATGACGGTCATTTTAGAAACCCTGGCGGGATTTTCACTAGGCGCCGAATCAATTGCTCTTTTTGCAAGAGTTGGTGGTGGGATTTACACCAAAGCCGCTGACGTAGGAGCCGATTTAGTAGGAAAAGTTGAAGCCGGTATTCCTGAAGACGATCCGCGCAATCCTGCTACCATTGCCGATAATGTTGGAGACAATGTAGGTGACGTTGCAGGTATGGGAGCCGATTTGTTTGGATCATATGTCGCCACGGTGTTGGCTGCTATGGTTCTTGGAAACTACATCATCAAAGACATGCTAGACGCAGGAATGGTTCTAGACACCTTTAATGGAATGGGGCCGATTTTGTTGCCAATAGTTATTGCTGGTGTAGGAATCCTCGCTTCAATCGTGGGAACATTCTTTGTTCGCATTTCCAGTAACGATGCCAAGGAATCTCAAGTGCAACGTGCCTTAGATACGGGCAACTGGGTGTCAATTGTATTGACGTTAGCGGCATGTTGGTTTTTGATTCACTTGATGTTACCCGAAACCATGCCGATGAAATTCTTCGGCGAAGGATATAAGGATATTTCATCGGACAATGTCTTCTATGCTGCTGTCATTGGACTTGCAGTAGGGGCTTTGATTTCTGCGGTGACTGCTTATTACACTTCTTTGGGTAAAAAACCTGTCATGAGTATTGTTCAAAATAGCTCGACAGGGGCAGCAACCAATATTATTGCTGGTTTGGCAGTCGGAATGAAATCGACTTTTTTTTCAGTATTGTTATTTGCAGCAGCCATTTATGGTTCATATGCCTTAGCTGGTTTTTATGGCGTAGCTCTTGCAGCATCAGCAATGATGGCAACTACTGCCATGCAATTGGCTATCGATGCTTTTGGACCAATTGCGGATAATGCTGGAGGTGTAGCCGAAATGAGCGAACTTGATCCTGAAGTACGCAAAAGAACAGACATTCTGGATTCTGTTGGGAATACCACTGCTGCAGTTGGAAAAGGTTTTGCCATCGCTTCAGCTGCTCTTACGGCCTTAGCCCTTTTTGCAGCCTATGTTACTTTTACAGGAATTGATGGCATCAATATTTTCAAGGCGGATGTCTTGGCCATGTTGTTTGTGGGAGGGATGATTCCAGTTATTTTTTCGGCCTTGGCCATGGAATCTGTTGGAAAAGCCGCGATGGAAATGGTGCAAGAAGTTAGACGACAATTCCGCGAAATTCCAGGTATTCTTGAAGGAACAGGTAAACCGGAGTACGCTAAATGTGTAGACATCTCTACCAAAGCTGCGCTTAAAGAAATGATTTTGCCAGGTTTAATTACAATTATTACTCCTGTATTGGTTGGATTGTTATTTGGAGCAGAGCCTCTTGGTGGTTATATGGCTGGCGTTTGCGTTTCAGGCGTAATGTGGGCCATATTCCAAAATAACGCTGGTGGAGCATGGGACAATGCTAAAAAGTCTTTTGAGGCAGGAGTCATGATTAATGGAGAAATGACCTTCAAAGGTAGCGACGCCCACAAGGCTGCGGTAACTGGAGATACTGTCGGAGATCCATTTAAAGACACTTCAGGACCATCGATGAACATTTTAATCAAATTGACTTGTTTGGTTGGACTAGTGATTGCTCCAATTTTGGGAGGACACTCGACCGAAGCATCGCCTATGGATTCAAGCGAGGAATTAATGTTACATGAGAGTCACCAGGGTAATGAAGTTCAAATTCAAATGACTCTGAACGATGATGGAACAGCTAAAGCGACGGTGATTTCCACAAAAACAGTTGACGGTCAAACATCAACTGACGAAAAGGTGTTCGAAGGAACCCCTGAAGAGGTCAAAGCGGCTGTTGAAGCGTATAAAAAAGACAATGCAAAAGTAATGATTGAAAAGCACGTCATGAAAGACGAGCATTCTGAACATTAGGAAGGATTTCATTATTAGTCATAAAAAAAAACCACGCAAAAGCGTGGTTTTTTTATTTAAAACAATCCGTTTATTTCACGGTCTATTTTTTCAATAATTTCTCCGAAATCTTCGGGGTTTTCAACAAAATCTAAATCGTCAACATCAATGACTAACAATTTACCTTTGTCGTAATTGTGAATCCAAGCCTCATAACGTTCGTTGAGGCGGCTCAAATAGTCAATGCTGATTGAGTTTTCGTATTCCCTTCCTCTTTTGTGAATTTGTTTAACCAAATTAGAAATGTCGCTGCGTAAGTAAATCAGAAGATCAGGAGCTTGAACAAGTGATTCCATCAAGTCGAACAAGGCCTTATAATTACTAAAATCCCGATTATTCATCAACCCCATGGCATGCAGGTTAGGGGCAAAGATGTTGGCATCTTCATATATGGTTCGATCTTGAACAATGTCTTTGCCGCTTTCTCGGATTTGGAGTACTTGTCTGAATCGACTATTCAAAAAATACACTTGAAGGTTGAAACTCCAGCGCTCCATTTGATTGTAGAAGTCATCCAAATAGGGATTATCGACAACATCTTCAAGTTGGGCTTCCCACTTGTAATGTCTTGAAAGCATTTGTGTAAGTGTGGTTTTTCCCGCACCTATATTTCCGGCAATGGCTATATGCATTTTAAAATTTTAACTGAAATTCGTGAACGGTTTTCTGGTCATAAATATACAAGGTTTGACCTTGCAAGAAAAACCACCCCGATAACATTTTGTCAAATATAATTTTTTGTGGCTTTTCTGAGGCGTTCTCTAAAAGAAAATAGCCAGATTCATTGAACAAAACTACAAAACTGTTGCCCAGAGCCAAATCGGAATAGTTGGGCATTTCATTTTTTTTAATTAATCCTCCCTGACTGTTAAAGACTAACAAACTCCGATCAGTTAAAATCCAACAGTGTTCGGTATCGCTTTTCATCGCTCGAACGGATTCGGTGATGTTGACTGAACTCATAAGACTGGTTTGCTGAAAATAGTCGAATTTTTGAAGTTTTTTGGAATATGAATCGAACAGCCAAAGCATATTGCCACCAGCCATAGCAATGTGGGTTACGTCTCGAAAAGGTTCAAGAGTGTTGAAATCGATTTGGGTCAATTCACTCAGCCTGTTGTCTAGAATGGTTGCTCGGTTCAAATCGCCATAAAAAATGGCGGTTAGAAGCGGCGTGAATTGACCGGCTTGAGTGATTGCACCAGAAATCAAACTTCCAAATCTGAAATGCTGTTGCCCAACAGATGACCATACATTTTGTTCATTGTATAGAGAGAGCCTTTCCTCAGAGTCGATATGTAAAATATAGCCTTGAGGTTTGTCAAAACTTTTTACAAAAATGGCTGATGGAGGTGTCTTAGACCAACCTAGAATGGAAAAAACAAAAAAAAGATGCAACATTTTAGCCATAATACTCAAAAATTCTAACTCTATTGATTGGATCGTATTTATAAAATATTGTTAAATACTTTTTGCGAATACTATCCCTAATCAGAAAAGTGATAAATTCGCTCGTTACCAAATATTTAATCATGAACAATTTAATAAAATTTATCTCAGTCAGCCTACTTTTTTTATGTGGAAATTTACATGCCCAAAATTTCCAAGGCGTCGCTACCTATCGATCGAAGACCAAATTCGAGGTCTCGGTTGACAGTACTTCAATGAATTCTCCCATGCAAAAGCAAATCGAGGAAATGCTGAAGAATCAAATGGACAAGACCTTCACGCTAACTTTTGATCAGGTAGAGTCCATCTACGAAGAAGAAGAATCTCTGGCTCCCCCTCAGCCTGGCGCTGTAATGTTTGCAGCAGTTTCTTTTGGATCAGATAATCTCTACAAAAACTTAAAACTCAACCGATACACTAGGGCTGAAGAATTCCTTGGTCAATTGTTTTTGGTAAAAGATAGCATTCAGAAATACGACTGGCAATTGACTTCTGAAACCAAACAGGTAGGAAGCTATTTGTGTTTTAAGGCCACCTATGATCATGAAATTGATTTAAATGGTTTCGATGCCTTTATCCCCGATGAAGATGAGGTAGAGCAAGAACCGCAATTTAGAACCATCACGGCATGGTACACTCCACAAATCCCAGTAAGTAATGGTCCAGGGGAATTTGGCGGCTTGCCAGGTTTGATCTTGGAGTTACAGGATGGAAACACCAACATCCTTTGCTCTCAAATTGTGATCAATCCTAGTGAGCGAATTGCAATTGAGGAGCCAAATAAAGGTAAAGAGGTGAGTCAATCTGAATTCGAATCCATACAACATAAAAAATTTAAAGAAATGGAAGAAAATAGAGGTAGGCCCGGGAAAGACGGAGAGCACACCATTACAATTAAAATAGGAAACTAATCATTAAACTAAAATCACTCAAAAGAGTCCAACTCAAAATATTTTTTATGAAGAACACATTGATTTTATGTATCGCGATGACCACAAGGTTGTTGATTCAAGCCCAAGATTTTCAGGGCGTGGCCTATTACCAGTCTAAAACGTCAATGGAAATGGACGGCTTTGGCGGTCGGGAAATGTCTCCAGAGATGAAAAAGAGAATTGCCGAGAACATGAAAAGCATGTTGGAAAAAACTTATGTTTTGACCTTTAACCAATCTGAATCTATCTTTTCTGAAGAAGAAGTGCTAGAAGCTCCTGGATCTGGCGGCAATTGGATGAGTTGGATGAATAACTACAACGCTGGTCCTCAGTATAAAAACATAAAAGAAGGTCAATTGGTTCAGGACCAGGAATTTTTCGGCAAACAATTTTTGATTAACGATTCTCTTCAAGGTTTTGAATGGCAAATGGGAACGGAAACCCGTCAAATTGGAAGTTATTTGTGTTTCAAAGCAACCGCAGTAAAAAAAGTAGCCGATACAGATTGGAGTAGCATGCGCCGTCGCACTGATAGGAGTGAATCCAGCGACACCAAAGCTACAGAGAAGGACTCGACCAAGACGACAGTAATCAGTGATGAAATCGAAATTCCAAAAGAAGTCATAGTCACGGCTTGGTATACACCGCAAATTCCAGTTAGCCATGGTCCTGGAGAATTTTGGGGATTGCCAGGATTGATTTTGGAAATTCAAAATGACCGTACTACCATACTGTGCTCAAAAATCGTAATGAATCCTGAACAAAAATCCAAAATACAAGCTCCGACCAAAGGTCAAAAAGTCACGCGAAGCGAGTATGACAAGGTCGTCAAAGAGAAGACCGAGGAAATGCGTAGCATGTATCGTGGCGGAGGAAATCGCAGACGCAACTAACAAGACCAACTAAACACCTTGATCATTTACATTTTATCGTTAAACAGATTTTTATGATTTCAAACAGAGTAATTCAAAAGACCACTATTTTTCAATTCAAAAGACCTATCGCACTGTTTGTCATCTTTTTACTTGGAAATCTCGCCAACGCTCAGATCAAGCTAGAGGGTGTTGTAAAAGACAGTATTGGGCAGCCGTTGGAATTGGCCAATGTCATAGCCATCAATCAAGCCACAAAGGCCATGCAAGGCTATGCCATAACCACCAGTACTGGAGAATACAAGGTCAATTTGCAGCCCAATTCTACCTATACGCTTATGGTCAGTTATATCGGGATGCGAACAGAACAGTCAACTCTTGAAACCGGCACATCAGATGTCAAAAGAAATTTTACTTTGTTCAATGATAACACTCTTGACGCTGTTGAATTAGTATACGAAATGCCAGTATCGGTCAGAGGAGATACACTTATTTATAACGCGGATTCATTCAAGACAGGTTCAGAAAGAAAGCTGGAAGATGTCCTCAAGAACCTCCCAGGCGTTGAAATCATGGAAGACGGACAAATCGAAATAGAGGGAAAGGCTGTAACCAAACTCATGGTTGATGGCAAAGATTTCTTCGATGGAGATACAAAGTTGGCTTCTAAAAATATTCCAGCAAGCGCTGTTGACAAGGTTCAGGTGTTGAAGAATTTTTCTGAAGTTAGCCAACTGAGCGGGGTTTCGAATAATCAAGATAACATTGCTTTGAACATCAAACTAAAGGAAGGGAAGAAGAACTTTTGGTTTGGAAACCTCACCGCAGGGGGAGGCCAGTCGCCCTCAGAAGATTTGTATTTGTTTCAACCAAAGCTCTTTTACTACAATCCGAAATACAGTATCAATGTTATCGGAGACTTGAACAATTTAGGGGAAGTGGCTTTTACACGCAATGACTATTTCAGATTCTCAGGGGGTTTCAGAAATCCTAGCTCTAACAGTGGGACCAATCTTAGCCTTGGAGGTAATTCTCTAGGATTTTTGAACCTACAAAACAACAGGGCCTTGTCAATCGAATCGAAATTTGCTGCCTCGAATTTTAGTTATTCTCCTTCTGAAGCGCTTACCTTGAGCGGGTTTGGTATATTTTCACACAGCAAAAATAAGTTACAAGAAAACAATCAGAGAGTTTACACCGATTCGGAGCTGGGACTTCCCAATGAATCGACGGAGTCAAGAACCACTCAGCAGAGCGATTTGGCCATGCTCAAACTCAGCAGTACCTACAAGCCCAATTCAAACAATCAGATGGACTACGACATTTTGGGACGTACCTCTGAAGAAAGCCAAAATCAAAACGTATTCTCCTCTGTTTTGGGAACAACTGCTCAATTGGAAGGGTCAAAACCTTTTAGCGTCAACCAAAACATGAATTATTATTACACTCTGGACGACAAGAATATTTTTGCTTTAGAGGCCCAGCATTTGATTAGCGATGAAGACCCGCTTTACTCGGCTATAATAGATAATAAGGACACTTATGAGGACACTGCCATGGGCTTGGGATTTGATCCAGACCAGTTAAATTATCAAGCCAATCAGTCCAAGCGACTCAAGTCCAATCAACTCGACGCCAAGCTAGACTATTACTATGTGTTGAATCAAAAAAGTAATCTCAATTTTTCTTTTGGGACCTTATTGAGTCGCCAACAGTTTAAGTCAGATTTGTTCCAAACATTGGACTCAGGCGCTACTTTTGACCCAACACCTTTAACCAATGACGGACTAGATTCTAATGACGTAGACTACCGTTTCAGTGATATTTATCTAGGTATGGCCTATCGCGTGAAGACGGGTATTTTTACTTTGTCACCTGGACTTTCTTTCCACGCTTTTGGCAATTCAAATACTCAATTTGGGAACGCCTTTGATGATAATTTTGTCAAGATTTTACCTAAGGTGAACGTTTTGATGCAATTGAAGAAAAGTGAACAAATTACTTTTGACTACAGCATGAGAACCCAGTTTACAGACGTTTCTAGACTGGCTCTAGGTTTGGTCATGAACAGTTATAATTCGTTTTTTAGTGGATCAGTCGATTTGCAAAATGCTCTTTCACACAATGTGAGACTCTCTTACTACAGTTTCAACCTCTTTAACTACACGAATGTTTTTGCCAACATCAATTATAATAAGAGTGTGGACAACATCCGAAATCGAACCAACTTCAGCAGTGTTATAGCGACCAGCTCGCCTTTTAATTCTGGCTTTGCCGACGAATCGCTCAACGCCTCAGGACGATATCAAAGGACTTTTGGAAAAATCAGAGGGTCGGTTAATTCCAATTTCAACTATTCCAAATTCAATCAATTCATCCAAGACAGAGTATCGGTTAATGAAAACTTTTCCCAGTCTTATGGAGCTGAAGTAAGAACAAACTTTAAATCCGCACCCAATGTGGAATTAGGCTATCGTTACTCCATTGCCAACAATGATTTAGGAACAACCATCGCTCGATTCTATACCAAAGCGCCTTCCATTGATTTCGATGCCTACATTTGGAAATCGGTAACCCTTAGAACCAACTATTCATTAAATAGGTTCAGCAATGAAGACCGTGTGCTCAACGAATTCGATTTTTGGGACGCCAGCATCGCTTACAAAAAGGAAGACAGCAAATGGGAGTTTGAAGTTAAGGCGACCAATCTTCTGGATACAGGATCGCAAGTATCGAGCAATACCAGCAACATATCTGTAAGTACGACCGAGTATTTTATCCAACCTCGATTTGTTACTTTAAGGTTGAGGTATGAACTATAAATAGTCGTCATCGGTTGAAGCTGTATTATCCAAAAAATTGAAAAATCACTAAGTTCGAAAAGCTATTATTTTCTTAATCTACTGGATCGATAGGGTCAGTCAAGTTCCATAGCTTGAAATAAAAAAAAAAGATACTGCTCTTGATTGAAGTCTCAAAGACGATTTACTTTGGAGCCTTTAGACCAAACGACTGGGCCAGTTCATCCTTATAATCAAGGCGTTCCCAAGTGAACAAGTCCACCATCATCGTTTTGGTTTCCCCGTCAGGGAGTCTGAATTCTTTTTCTACCGTTTGAGGTTGACGTCCCATGTGCCCATAGGCCGCGGTCTCAGTGTACATGGGCTGGCGCAATTTTAGCCTATCTTCAATGGCCGCAGGGCGCATGTCGAAGGTCTTAACCAAAACTGTAGCTATTTCATCGTCTGTAAAGCCGTTTTTCGCAGTTCCTGCTGTATTGACATAAAACGAGGTTGGCTCTGCCACCCCAATTGCATAGGACACTTGAATTAAAGCCTGATCACATATTCCCGAAGCAACCAAGTTTTTGGCGATATGGCGCGTGGCGTAGGCGGCGCTTCGATCGACTTTGCTGGGATCTTTACCTGAAAAGGCTCCTCCTCCATGTGCTCCACGACCCCCATAGGTGTCGACAATAATTTTTCTACCTGTCAAGCCAGTATCGCCATGTGGACCGCCAATAACAAAATTACCCGTCGGGTTGATGTGATAGATAATGGAGCTGTCAAACAGCCTCTGATTTTTGGTGGACAATTGAGCGATGACTCTAGGCATCAAGATGTTGATCATGTCCTCCTTTATTTTTTTGGTCATTGCCACTTCATCCTTTAAAAACGGGTCGTGTTGGGTGGACAGCACAATGGTTTCAATTTTCAACGGCTGATGATCGTCAGAGTAAGATATGGTTACTTGGCTTTTGGCATCTGGTCGCAGGTAATTTATCTCTCGGACCGATCTTCTGAGCACCGCCAATTCTTTTAGAATGAGATGGGATAGTTCAAGGGTTAAAGGCATATAATTTTCGGACTCGTTGGTGGCAAAACCAAATACAATCCCTTGGTCTCCAGCACCTTGTTCGATTTTATTGTCCTTTTCGACCCCTCGATTGATGTCTTCTGATTGTTCGTGAATAGCAGACAACACCCCGCAAGAATTGCCGTCAAACATGTATTCGGATTTAGTATAACCAATACGATTGATGGTATCTCTGGCAATTTGTTGCACGTCCAAATAGACCTTTGACCTGACCTCACCGGCTAAAATGACTTGGCCAGTTGTAACCAAGGTTTCACAAGCGACCTTAGCCTCGGGATCAAAGGCAATAAAATTGTCGATTAAGGCATCACTAATTTGATCAGCAATTTTATCAGGATGTCCTTCAGACACACTTTCCGACGTGAATAGATAGGCCATAACTACAATATTTTATAAAAATGGGGTGTTCGAAAATGGAATGTTTTCACTGTCTTTAGCATTTTTTGGGTGAGGTTGCAATCAGTCAAATTTCTCCTCAACAAGATTAGGTGCAAATATACATTGTTTTAGGAAATGCTAAAAATCAGGGTATAAAATATGTTATTCTAGATATTGTTGTAAATTGTTTAATTATTAAAGTGTTGTATTGATTTTCTTTTCGCAGCTTTGATTTTTAATAATTTTTTAAACGTTTTAATATGTCCATGTCCGACTCAATTGTTGTCCCCGAAGCTTATCAGATCCTTAGCCTCCTTCAATTATCGCACTATGTTGTAGATGGCCGATTGAAAGAATGGGGAGGGCCATCATCGGAGGTGCGCTCTGCGATATTGTCCCCAAACGAGCGGGGTGAAATGGAAGAGACTTTGTTAGGATATGTGCCCCAAATGAGCGAGAAAGAAGCTGTTGAGGCTCTGGAGTCGGCAACTAATGCCTATAACAAAGGTCGCGGGGAGTGGCCAACAATGAAAGTCGGTGAACGGATCAAGTGCATGGAGAAATTCGTGGTCCAAATGGCGACAAAGCGGGAAGAAATTGTCAGATTGATGATGTGGGAAATTGGCAAAAATTTGAACGACTCAGAAAAGGAATTTGACCGTACCATCGAATACATTAACGATACCATTGACGCCTATAAGAATTTGGACAGAGAAAGTGCCAAATTCGACAAGGTTGGAGGAGTACGTGCACACATTCGCCGAGGACCCCTTGGCATAGTCCTGTGTTTGGGGCCGTATAATTATCCTTTGAATGAGACATTTTGTTTGTTGATACCCGCCATCATCATGGGAAATACCACCATCTTTAAACCTGCCAAATATGGTGTTCTGTTGATTGCGCCTCTGTTAGAGGCATTTGCCAATAGCTTTCCTAAGGGTGTGGTTAATGTTATCTTTGGTCGGGGGAGAGAAGTGGCTTCTCCTATCATGAAATCAGGCAAAATCGATGTCCTTGCGCTAATTGGTCACAGTTCCTCAGCCGTAGCCCTTCAAGATTTGCATCCAAACAAAAACAGACTTCGGTTGGTATTAGGCTTAGAAGCAAAAAATCCGGCAATTATATTACCGTCAGCGGACATGAGTTTAACGGTTTCAGAATGCATATCAGGAACTTTGTCTTTTAATGGTCAGCGTTGTACGGCACTCAAAATACTATACGTTCACGAGGATGTCAAAGACGTTTTTCTGAAACAGTTTTGCGAAAAGGTTGACGATTTAAAACTAGGAATGCCTTGGGAAAACACCCTATTAACCCCTTTGCCAGAACCTCATAAACCGGATTATATTCAATCACTCATTGACGATGCTCTTTCTAAAGGAGCCAAAATTTTAAACAAAAGAGGCGGAGAGCGAACCAGTAATTTTATTTTTCCAGCGGTACTCTATCCTGTTACTGAGGACATGAAAGTCTATCACGAAGAGCAATTTGGCCCCGTCATTCCAGTCAAGTCGTTTAGTGATTTGAACACGCCAATTAATGAAATTTCTGAATCAAATTATGGTCAGCAGGTTAGCGTGTTCGGAACCAATACACAAGAATTAGCGCCCTTGATTGATATCTTAGTCAATTTGGTTTGCAGGGTAAACCTGAACAGCGCTTGCCAAAGAGGACCTGATGTGTATCCATTTACCGGTCGCAAAGATTCTGCAGTCAGTACCTTGAGTGTTAACGATGCATTACGAGCATTTTCGATCAGAACATTTTTGGCTTGCAAAGACAATGAAATTAACAAGAGCATATTGAGAAGCATGCTACAAGAACGCCAGTCTAACTTTGTAAGTACGGATTACCTGTTATAGATTTTAGGAAACTGTAAGCTTCTTAAATTGGGCTTCTAAACTCAAATTCTTCTGCCTCAACTGAAGTATTTTCAGATTGTTATCGTGGGCAAAATCGAACACTTTTGCCCTCATGTCTGTTTCTGTTCCGAAAGTGATTTCATAAATAAATCCCTCCGTATTTTGAACTTTGACCACCTTGTCCAACCGATTCAAAAAGGCCTCTTCGACACGATAATCAAACTCCACCACAACAATTTGTTGCTGATTTTTTAGCATTTCTTTCAGCTTCTGATCGGCAACAATAGTGCCTTTGGAAATGATCAAAACGCGATCGCACATGGCCTCAACCTCTTGCATGATATGAGTCGAAAGTAAAATCAATTTGTCTTTACCTAAATTGACAATCAACTGTCGAATGTCCTCCAACTGATTGGGATCTAAGCCAGTTGTAGGTTCATCCAAAATAAGAATTTCAGGGTCGTGAATCAAGGCTGCGGCCAACCCAACTCGTTGCCGATAACCCTTTGACAATTCATGAATGGGTTTGTGCGCCATAGGCTGCAGCCCAGTCCTTTCGATGGCCATATCCACAGCCGTTGCGTCTAAACTCCTCATTTTTGAGAGCCATGACAAATATTCTCTGACGTACATCTCGTCGTATAACGGATTGGAATCTGACAAATAGCCCATTTTGGATTTGACCTCTAACGGTTGCTTTGAAATCTCTTGACCATTAATTCGTATCGATCCCTCCTGCACTTGAAGCAATCCGTTCAATAGTTTGAATAATGTGGACTTTCCGGCCCCATTGGGTCCCAAAACACCAATAACCCCTGTGGCAGAAGTGTCAAAATTCACGGCATTTAGCGCCGTATCTTTTGGATAGGAGTAACTCAGTTCGGAAACACTAATCGTTTTCATAATTGATTGTAGCAGCCTACTGCAAATACAAAGGTCGATATAAATCAAAAAATGACAGAAAATAATCCAATAAAGTTGGTGGCTTTATTTTTATTATTACATTCGTGGCATGACTGCACAGCTCTATTTTTATTTTGGCTATTATTTCTTTGGTGGCGCGCCACTCGAGACTTAAACAGTGTTGTTATCTATGAACCACTAAAGTCTCGATGTTGCGAGGCTTTTTTTTTGTCAATAAATGACCTAAATTATAAATGAAAACAATTGCTATTCAAGGAGTTCGAGGATCGTTCCACCACATTGTCAGCCGCAAATTTTTTAAGGAAGAACCCGTTTTACTCGAGTGTGACAGTTTCGATCTACTGGTGAAAAAATTAAATCAAGGCGAATGTGATGCCGCAGTAATGGCTCTCGAAAACTCCATTGCTGGATCCATATTACCCAACCATGCCTTGATCGATTCCAACGACCTGCACATTGTTGGCGAAAGGTATTTGGAAGTCCAATTGAATATGATGGCCCTGCCTGGCCAAACCATTGCTGATATTACCGAAGTGCATTCGCACCCTATCGCCTTGCTTCAGTGTAAGGTGTTTTTTGATCAATTTCCCCATATTAAGCTTGTAGAAGCCACCGATACTGCCGATGTTGCACTTAAAATTCAGCGCAATCAGATCAGAGGTCTTGCAGCAATAGGGAGTATTTTGGCTGCTGAAATTTTTGAATTGGAGGTCTTAGCAAAAAGTATTCAAACCATTGCTTCCAATCAAACCCGTTTTGTTTTGGTTTCAAAAAATCTTTCTGATCTCAATCCAACAGAGGTGAACAAGGCATCTTTAAAATTCGAGTTAAATCACCAACGTGGTAGTTTGGCTTCTGTGTTAAATGTCATGAGTGATTGCAATTTGAATCTGACAAAAATCCAATCATTACCTAAAATTGAAACCCCTTGGACGTATGGGTTTTTTGCTGACGTTACTTTTGACAACTATCAGAATTTTGAGAAAGCGGTTGCCATCATGCAACTGATGGCCAAAGCGTTTAAGGTTATGGGGGTCTATAAAAACCGAAGGGATTTATGACGGCAGCGAACAGGCTTGCATCAGTGCAAGAGTATTATTTTTCAACAAAATTGCAAGAAGTTGGTGAGATGAGGGCTAAGGGTTGCGACATCATCAACATGGGTATTGGCAGCCCCGACTTGCCCCCGCCATTTGAAGCGATTGAAGCATTAACCAATTGCATGTCCGATGCCAATTCGAACGGCTACCAAAGCTATAGAGGACTGCCTGAATTGCGTGAAGCCATGGCACAATTTTATGCCCATCACTTTGGTGTGGACTTGAATCCCATGACTGAAATATTACCACTAATGGGCAGTAAAGAAGGCATCATGCACATTTCAATGGCCTTTCTCAATCCAGGGGATCAGGTGCTAATTCCCAATCCAGGATACCCTACTTACGAATCTGTAAGCCGCTTGGTTGAAGCAATACCAGTATTTTATGATTTGAATGACACCTCGGGTTGGATGCCAAATTTAGCCGCACTCGAACAAACTGATCTGTCCAAGGTAAAGCTGATGTGGATCAACTATCCTCACATGCCTTCAGGAGCAAAGACTTCGTCAAAAACCTTGACGGAGTTGGTGTTGTTTGCTAAAAAACACCAGATTTTATTGGTTAACGACAACCCATACAGCTTAATTCTAAACGATCAGCCCCTCAGCTTACTAGGTATTCCAGGAGCTTTTGATTGTAGCTTGGAACTTAATTCGATCAGCAAAACATTTAACATGTCTGGCTGGAGAGTTGGGATGGTAATGGGCGGTAAATCATTCATAAATGATATATTGAAAGTCAAAAGCAACATGGATTCGGGTATGTTTTACGGTCTGCAAAAGGGGTCGATTGTAGCATTAAAGTCTGATCCTCATTGGCTCTTGTCTTTAAACAAAACATATAGCGATCGACGACAATTGGTTTGGCAATTGGCCGACGAATTGGGAGGGCATTACCACAAGGATAACGCGGGTATGTTCGTTTGGTTAAAACTACCTGAGGGGGTCAATTCAATAGAGTTTTCAGATAAAATATTAAAAGACTATCATATTTTTACAACACCTGGAGACGTATTTGGATCAAACGGCAAAGGTTATTTGAGATTGTCTCTGTGCCTTGATAGTGCACAAATCAAAAGAGCAATTGAAAGAATACAACAAAAAACAAAATACCCGGTATAGATGGAAAATAGTCAAAATTTAAAAAGTTGGTTAAAGGATTACAATTTGAATCATCCAATGGTAATTGCTGGACCTTGTAGTGCCGAGACAGAGGCACAAATGCTCGACGCTGCCTTTCAGTTAAAGGACTCAAAAACTTCCATATTTAGAGCAGGCATTTGGAAGCCTAGAACTCGGCCAGGAAATTTTGAAGGAGTTGGAGCTATTGGGTTAAAGTGGCTTCAAACGGTTAAACAGGAAACAGGCCTTCAAACGGCTACCGAAGTTGCCAATGCCAATCATGTTGAACTGGCATTGGAACACGACGTTGACGTGTTGTGGATAGGAGCTCGAACCACTGTAAATCCGTTTATGGTTCAAGAGCTCGCCAATGCATTGGCGGGAGTGGACAAACCTGTTTTGGTTAAAAATCCTGTAAACCCAGACTTAGCGCTTTGGTTGGGAGCTGTGGAACGTTTATACAAGTCCAATATTAGAAAATTGGGGGTAATTCACAGGGGGTTTTCGAGCTATGAAAAGTCCAAGTATAGAAATAAGCCAGAATGGCAAATTCCGATTGAACTTCAAAATCAATTTCCAGATTTGCCGTTGTTTGTCGACCCCTCTCACATTGGAGGCAGGAGAGATTTGATTTTGGAACTGTGTCAAAAAGCCTTGGACTTGAACTACAACGGAATGATGATTGAAACGCACCCAACACCAGAAAAGGCTTGGAGCGATGCGGAACAACAGGTTACCCCAGATCGACTCAAGGAAATTTTGAAGAGCTTGGTGGTTAGGGATCCTCAAATTGAAGGGGTAAAGTACATCAATGAATTAGAAAAATTAAGAACTAAAATTGACAGTTTTGACGATACTTTGTTGAGGGTGTTGGGAGAAAGAATGACCATTGTCGAAGATATTGGTCGGTTGAAAAAAAGTCAAAATGTTGCCGTTTTACAGAACGCCCGTTGGCATGAAATTTTAAAAAAAATGGTGGATATGGGCGAAAAGGAAAATTTGAGTGCTGAGTTTGTGACAAAAATTTTTCAGGCCATACACCAAGAATCGATCAATCATCAAGAGCAGATCATGAATCAAAAATAGACCAGAAATGCACACTATCTTTGTAATTCTATGACGGGAACAGTTTATAAATCTACAGGGAGTTGGTACATGGTTAAATCACCAACTGGAGAGTTTTTCAAATGTCGGGCAAAAGGACGTCTTCGATTGTCTAATTTTAAAAGTACTAACCCCATAGCAGTGGGAGATCACGTTGATTTTGAATTGGAGATGAAGAGCGACGAAACAACAGGAGTGATCAGTCACATCCATGATAGGAGGAATTACATCGTCCGAAAGTCTGTGAATTTGTCAAAACAGACTCACATTATTGCGAGCAACATAGACCAAGCACTGCTAATAGTAACTATTAACAACCCAGTAACGACCACCAGTTTCATCGATCGGTTTTTGGCAACCGCTGAAGCCTATCACATTCATTCCGTCCTTTTGTTCAATAAAATTGACACCTATGATGCTGAAGCTCGAGCCGAATCTCTTCTATTGCAAGAACGCTATAGGAAGATTGGATACTCCTGTTTAGAGATTTCAGCTCAAAATAAAATCAATACGGATGCTGTCAAGGCCCAAATGAAGGGAAAGGTCAACATGATTTCAGGTCATTCAGGCGTAGGCAAATCTACTTTGGTTAATGCCCTTGACTTGGATTTGAACCTCCGGACTGCGGCCATTTCTGACCAACACCAACAAGGACAACACACTACCACATTTGCAGAAATGTTTGATCTAAAATTTGACGCTCAAATCATTGATACCCCTGGGATTAGAGGATTTGGGATAGTGGACATGGCACCTGAGGAAATTGGAGATTATTTCCCCGAAATTTTGAAGCTGAAGCAAGATTGTAAATTTAATAATTGTTTGCATAAAGATGAGCCAAAGTGTGCTGTAAAGATTGGTGTCGAATGCGGAGATATTGCCGAGTCGCGCTACCTCAGTTATCTGCAAATTTTAGAGGGAGATCAAGGTAATTATAGAATCGATATCTATCCAGATTTTTAGTTGACAAAATGAAAGCAGTTGTTCAAAGAGTATCTCGTGCACATGTTTCTATTGAAGGACAAGTCGTCGGATCCATTGGACAAGGGCTTGTCGTGTTGCTCGGAGTGGCTGAAAAGGACTCAAAAGTTGAGGCCGATTGGCTCATCAAAAAAATCCTCGATTGTCGAATATTTTCTGACAAACAGCAAAAAATGAATCTTTCTGTTTTGGACATCCGAGGAGGAGTTTTGGTTGTAAGTCAATTTACCCTCTTGGCCAATGTCCGCAAAGGGAATAGACCCAGCTTTGTTGAGGCTGCCACACCTGAAAAGGCTCAAGAACTCTATAATTATTGTTTGGACAAAATGAAAACCGATCTTTACGACAACCTTCAGGCTGGCGTTTTTGGTGCCATGATGGAGGTATCTTTGACCAATGACGGTCCTGTTACTATAGTTTTTGACACGGATATAAAAAACAAAAAAGATGAATAATTTGAATCAGGCACAGATTGCCGTTGACACTTGGATTAAAGAACATGGGGTCCGATATTTTGATCCTTTAACCAATATGGCTCAGCTTACCGAAGAAGTTGGAGAGGTGGCTAGAATCATCGCCCGAAGATATGGAGAGCAAAGCGAGAAGCCTAGTGATAAAGCCAAGGACTTGGGTGAAGAACTCGCGGACGTGGTTTTTGTTGTGCTCTGTTTGGCCAACCAAACAGGAATTAATCTGCAAGCGGCTTTCGATAAAAAATTAGATCTCAAAACGATCAGAGATCACGACCGCCATCATGGCAATGAAAAACTTCAGTAACGCTTGATTTAATATCATGAACATTCGTCTGCGCGATTTTAAAGTCAAGTCTAACATAGTGCCAATTGTAGTGCCGGGCTCAAAAAGTGAATCCAACAGACTATTGATTTTAAAGGCTTGGCACCCTTCAATTACAATAGAAAACCTGTCGACGGCGGTTGATACTGTTAACTTGAAAAAGGCGCTCACTTTGCCGATTGACAACATTGTGGACGTGCATCACGCTGGCACTGCTATGCGCTTTTTAACAGCTTATTTCTCCGCACAGGACAATATTAAGGTCACTTTAACTGGCTCGGGTCGCATGCAGGAACGACCAATTGGAATCCTAGTCGATGCCCTCCTTGAGCTTGGAGCCGAAATTTCTTACATTTATGAAAAGGGTTTTCCTCCTCTTAGCATCAAAGGAAAAAAATTATCTGGAGGGACACTGATCTTAGACGCTTCAGTAAGTAGTCAATATGTCACCGCCTTGTTACTCATTGCACCTTACCTCGAAAACGGGCTTCAATTGAATTTTAAAAAACGACCGACATCCTTGCCTTATATCGACATGACTGTCAGCTTGTTAAAGGAAATTGGGGTAGATTGTTTTTTCGAAAATAACGTTGTTAGGATTGCTCCTTTTTTGGGAAAACTACAAAAGGAACATTTTGTGGTATGCTCTGATTGGTCTTCAGCCTCATATTTTTTCAGCGCTGTTGCCATGAGTCCCATCGGAACCAAGGTTGCATTGTCGAATTTTCAAAAAGATAGCTTACAAGGAGATGCGCAGGTCATGGAGATTTACAAGCAATTCGGGGTTTCTTCAACCCAGTTGAACGGGACACTTATCATTGAAAAGACTAGTCAAGAACTGCCAGATAAGCTGGAGTTGGACCTGAACCAAACACCCGATTTGGCTCAAACCATTGCGGTTACTTGTCTTGGATTGAAACTGCCATGTCAATTGACTGGTCTTCACACTTTGAAAATCAAAGAAACTGATCGACTCATCGCACTAAAAACTGAAATGCAAAAGTGTAATGCCACGGTCAACATTACCGACGACTCTCTTTCCTTAAAGGCTGCGGGGGAATTTCCTAAAGAGGTTATCATAGATACTTATAGCGATCACAGAATGGCCATGTCTTTTGCGCCTTTAAGCATTTTTAATGCCATCGTTTTAAGAGATGCCAAAGTGGTTCAAAAATCCTATCCCAATTTTTGGGAAGACTTTCAGAGAATTGGCTTAAACTGGGAAGTTTATTAAATATGTGACCTTTTCCTTGACAAGGCGCCTAGTCAAAGTGTATCTTTGCCGCTCTTTAAATGACATCTATGAAATTATCGCACTTTGATTTTGACCTCCCTGAAAATTTATTAGCCGAATACCCTGCAGAAAATAGAGACGAATCTCGTCTAATGGTGCTTAACAGAAAGGAACAAACCATTGAGCACAAACAGTTTAAAGATTTGATCGACTATTTCGACCAAGATGATGTCATGATTTTGAACAATACCAAGGTATTTCCTGCGCGTCTTCATGGTAACAAGGAAAAAACTGGCGCCAAGATTGAAGTCTTTTTATTGCGCGAACTCAATCAGGAACAGAGACTGTGGGACGTTTTGGTTGACCCAGCACGTAAAATTAGAATTGGAAACAAGCTGTATTTTGGAGACGACGAGTCCTTAGTAGCTGAGGTAATTGATAACACTACATCTCGTGGACGCACCTTACGGTTCTTGTACGACGACTATTACCACGAATTTAGAAAAAAACTGACCGAATTGGGAGAGACCCCGTTGCCTAAATACATCAAGCGCGAGGTCAATAAAGACGATGAAGAGCGCTATCAAACCATTTATGCCAAACACGAGGGAGCCGTAGCCGCTCCAACGGCAGGGTTGCATTTCTCAAAACACCTTTTAAAAAGACTTGAGATCAAAGGAGTAAATTTTGCCGAGATTACACTGCACGTCGGTCTGGGTACTTTTAATCCTGTTGAAGTTGAGGATTTGTCGAAACATAAAATGGATAGCGAAGAGATCATTGTAGATACCCAAGCAGCTCAAATCGTCAACACCGCTATTGGTAAAAAAAGACGGGTTTGTGCAGTTGGAACGACCGCCATGAGAGCTGTAGAGAGTTCGGTATCATCTCAGGGTATGCTCAATCCATACGCTGGATGGACCAATAAATTTATCTTCCCGCCCTATGACTTTAGTATTGCAAATTCTATGATTACGAATTTTCACATGCCAAAATCAACTTTAATCATGATGGCCTCTGCTTTTGCGGGTCACGATTTTATCAAAAGAGCTTACAAGGAAGCCATTAAGGAGAAATACAAATTCTACTCCTATGGTGATGCCATGCTAATCATCTAAATGAGGGCCTCGCAGTGCGAGGCTTTTTTGTGCCATGTCAACAAAAGAAAAAAGAGACATTCGAGCTCTGAGCCAACAAGAACTGAGAGATTTTTTTGTCGAAAAAGGGGAACAACCTTTTCGAGGCAATCAAGTTTTCGAGTGGTTGTGGCAAAAAGGGGCGCACCATTTTGACGACATGACCAATCTGTCTTTAGCTTTGAGGACCTTGTTAGAAGAACATTTCAGCATCAACCACATTGCGATTAGTCGCATGCAAAAAAGCATTGATGGAACCATCAAAAATGCCGTCTCCCTTCACGACGACATGATTGTTGAATCCGTTCTTATACCTACCGCCAAAAGAACCACTGCCTGTGTTTCGAGTCAAGTTGGGTGCAGCCTGAACTGCGAATTTTGCGCTACGGCCAAACTCAAGCGCATGCGGAATTTAAATCCAGATGAGATTTTCGATCAGGTGGTTGCCATAGATCAACAAAGTCAAGAGTATTTTGGTCGCAAGCTGTCCAACATTGTTTTTATGGGTATGGGCGAACCATTGATGAACTACAACAATGTGATTAAGGCCATCGACAAAATAACTGCTGAAAAGGGTCTTCAGATGTCTCCAAAGCGCATCACCTTATCCACCTCTGGGATTCCGAAAATGATCAAAAAAATGGCAAACGATGGGGTTAAATTCAATCTGGCATTGTCGCTGCATTCCGCTATTCAAGAGGTTCGAGAAAAGATCATGCCGTTTTGCAGTAAGTTTCCTTTGGAGGATCTTCTTGAATCTCTCCAGTACTGGCATGAGAAAACAGGACGTATCACTACCCTAGAGTATCTGATTTGGAAAGGGATTAACGACCGAGAAGAAGATCGCAAAGCTTTGGTGGATTTTGCCAAAAAAGTACCCTGTAAGGTCAATATCATTACTTACAATTCGATTGACGAAGATCAATTTGTTCAAGCCGGACCAGTAGCAGTTAAAGCCTATGTGGAGATTCTAGAAAAAAATAGAATTCCTGTAACCATTCGCCGATCGAGGGGTGACGATATCGATGCAGCTTGTGGTCAATTGGCCAATAAGTCCTAATGCTGCCCTTCGGCATGTTTTACTACCTTTGTAAAGCATAAACCAACTCTTGCCTTGAAAATCGTAGAACAAATCCAAAAACCTATTGCTCAGGAAATGGTGCTTTTCGAAGAAAAGTTCCGCGATTCCATGTCCAGTAAGGTGGCCTTGCTCAACAGAATCACCCATTATGTTGTGAACCGAAAAGGGAAGCAAATGCGGCCCATGTTTGTGTTCTTGACAGCAAAAATGCTTGGCAATGGAACAGTAAACGAACGCACTTATCGCGGTGCTTCAGTTATTGAATTGATTCATACTGCCACTTTGGTTCACGATGATGTGGTGGATGACAGCAATCGCCGCAGAGGTTTTTTTTCCGTCAACGCGTTGTGGAAAAACAAAATTGCTGTTTTAGTAGGAGATTACCTGCTTTCGAAAGGTTTGCTTTTGTGTATTGACCATAACGATTTTGACCTGCTGAAGATTATTTCTGTGGCAGTTAGAGAAATGAGTGAGGGAGAATTGCTTCAAATCGAAAAGGCCAGGACTTTGGACATCACCGAGGAGGTCTATTTCGAAATCATCAGACAGAAAACCGCCACATTGATAGCAGCTTGCTGCAGTCTAGGTGCCGCGTCAGTTGCTCCAAATTCGGAGGAAGTGGAACGCATGAGACGTTTTGGAGAGTTAATTGGTTTGGCATTTCAAATCAAAGACGATTTGTTTGACTATACCGATGGGCCAATTGGCAAACCAGTTGGTATTGACATCAAAGAACGGAAGATGACCTTGCCTTTCATTCACGCCCTGAATACCTGTCAAAAATCGGATCGTGATTGGATGATCAATTCCATCAAAAATCATAACCGAGACAAGAGCAGAGTGAAAGAAGTGATTGAATTTGTCCAAAAGCAAGGAGGAATGGAGTACGCTACTCAAAGAATGTTTGCCTTAAAAGATCAGGCTTTGGCGATTTTGAAAGATTATCCAAGCAGTGACTATAAGACTGCTCTAGAGCAATTGGTCACATTTGTTATTGAGCGAAAAAAATAGGTCATTACTCCGCTTCGAGTCTTTCCAAGGCATTTTTGGCTTCGGCATTCTCTGGTTCCAAACGCAGTATTTTCTGATAGGATTTTTTCGCAGCATCCAGTAGGCCTGCTTTTTCTTCTGCACGGGCCAACATGCGGTTGGTGTGCACTTCTTCTGGAAAAAAGGAGGCATTGAGCGAAAATACCATAACTGCCTCCTCCATACGACCGGCACGCAGATAGACATTGCCCAAGGTGTTCATTTCATTCAGGTCGTCTACCCAAGGCATGATTTTTCGATAATGGGCGTACAGGTTTGTTTTGATGTCGTCAGTGCCACGTTCGTCAATCTGCGACATGAAGTAGTTGGCAGCGCGAAAATTCGGTATGGAAGGATAGCCAAAGGCAATTTGAGCCACATCAGTAAGCAAATCGTTTTTTGGGGTTTCTACAATGCGACCTACCTCTTGCCCGTTTTTTATAAATTGAAACACTGGCACACGATGAATTCTTTGCCCCTTTTCTTCACCATTGGGGCCTTGCTTGTAATGTTCCGAACGTCCGTCAAGAGCGATAAGATGCAATTTTGCCCGGTCTAGTGACAGCTTGTCCCACAGTCTAATCAATTGTGGAACCCAATTTTGACTGTCGCCACACCAGGTTCCAAAATACACATTAACTTCCAGAGCGTTTAACTTTTGACGCAAATCGTCATAGTCTCTCTCAGGCAATTCAAATTTCTTGGCATTATCGGCAAACCACTGGTTATATGGAGGTTGGGCTTCAATTTGTCGGATGCCTATAGGTCCAAGCAAATGGATTTCTCCATCCTCTTCATAAGATTGAGCATTGGCAAAGGTGAACGCAAAAAGAGTGACTAGAAGTAGGCTGATTTTAGGCATTACAATAAGATTTGGACTTTAAATTTACAAAAAGCAATAGAATTGAAACTGTTTCAGATAGATTTTAACACTTCAGACAAATTGTGCTATTTTTAGAGTCTTATTCAGATGACCTTGATTTCAAGACAAACTATTGACGCAGTTTTCGAAGCAGCCCGAGTTGAGGAGGTGATTGGCGACTTTGTGCAATTGAAAAAGTCTGGGAGTAATTTCAAAGGTTTGAGTCCTTTTACCGATGAACGATCACCTAGTTTTATGGTGTCTCCTGTCAAACAAATTTGGAAGGATTTTTCAAGTGGAAAGGGGGGAACAGCAGTTTCCTTTTTGATGGAGCATGAGCACTTCACCTATCCAGAAGCAATTCGATATTTGGCTCAGAAATACAACATTGAAATTGAGGAGACCGAGCAGACAGACGAGGACAAGGCTGCAATGGATGCCAGAGAAAGCATGTTTTTGGTCAACACATTTGCTGCTGAATTTTTCGAAAGACAACTGAACCAAAGTGAAGAAGGAAGGGCCATTGCGTTGAGTTATTTCGTCGAACGTGGATTTACTCCCGAAACAATCAAGACCTTTCAATTGGGCTATTCCCCTGACGAATGGCAGGCTTTTACCGATGAGGCTTTGGAGAAAGGCTATCAATTGGAATTTCTGGAACAAACGGGATTGACTATTGTCAAAGAGGACAAGAAATTTGACCGATTCAAGGGGAGGGTCATGTTTCCGATACACAGTCTATCGGGAAGAATTTTGGGCTTTGGAGGGCGCATTTTGGGCAGTTCCAAGACCGCGGCAAAATATTTGAACTCACCAGAAAGTTCTATTTATTCCAAGGGTAAAGTGTTGTACGGCATCTATTTTGCCAAACAACAAATCGCCAAAGAGGACAATTGTTATTTGGTTGAGGGTTACACTGACGTGATCCAATTGCATCAAAAAGGGATCGCCAATGTTGTCGCTTCTTCAGGAACTGCACTTACTCCTGATCAAATCCGGCTAATCAGTAGGTTGACCAATAATATCACAGTGCTATTTGACGGCGATGCAGCTGGCGCTCGAGCCGCGATGCGAGGGATTGATTTGATTCTAGAACAAGGAATGAATGTTAGGGTATGCAGTTTTCCTGATGGAGAAGACCCTGACAGTTTTGCCAAAGAACACCCAAAAGATGTGATCGATCATTACCTCAAAGAAAACTCTAAAGATTTCATCACCTACAAGGCGAGAATGTTGATGGCAGAATCCAATAACGATCCTGTTAAAAAAGCAGCAACCATCAATGACATGGTGAACAGCATTTCGAAAATTCCAAACGACATACAACGTGAGGTTTATATCAGGTCTTGTGCACAGATTATGGACATTGGAGAGGCGGTTTTGTTCAGCACCTTAGCGCAATTGACACAACGCCAAGTGAAAGAGGCTAGAGAAGCTTTTAAGGACCCTCAAAAGCCTTTTGAAGTAGTAACTCACAAACCAAAAGCTCCCAAGGTTGACATCCAGTATGAATTGGAACGAAAAATTATCGAACTGCTGCTCCTGTACGGCAATCAAGAGGCCGAATTTGAGGATTTGTTGCTAAAAGAAACAGAATCAGGAGAGTTAGAGTTAGAACCTGTCAAACAGCAAATCAAGGTGTTCGAAAAAATATTTCTCGATTTGCAAGAGGATGAAATGGTCTTTTCTAACGAGCAATTCAAGGGTTTATATTTTACCATTATTGAGAGCCTCAATCAAAATCCTTCCGACCTGCCTCAAAATTTAGTGAGTAAGGTGCCGACAGACTTGGCAGAAATCATGACAACAATATTGATGGATCACGAAAGATATCATTTGCACGATTGGGAAAGAAAAAATATTTTTCCTCAGAGCAAGGATGGGAAAATAGGGCAATTGGTCAATGAAACAATTTTGAGCTTAAGATGTTTTTTGATTGACTTAAAAATCATGGAATTTCAGTCCAAAACCAATGACCATGAAGAAGATCACAAGGAAATTTTGGAAGATGTGATGAATTACTCCAACCTCAAAAGGCTACTTTCTAGAAAATTAAACCGGGTTTTATAGGCTGCTAATTCCCATAGATTCTGCCCTTTTAATCAACGCTACGGTATTGGTCACACCCAATTTTTTCATCAACCGACTTTTGTAGGTGCCGACCGTTTTATCATTGATCTCCAAATTTTTGGCGATGGTCACGTTATTCATGCCTTGGTAAATGAACTGCAATACTTCCATTTCTCTGTTAGACAGCATTCTAGAATTGGTGTTCAATTCACCCTCTTCATTAAAGGTTAAGAACTTAGCCAGAGCTGCACTAATGTAAATTTCGTTGTTAAAAACTTTCTTTATGATGTTGGGAATAACCTTTGGAGTGGAAGATTTACTCATGAATCCTGAACCTCCTGCTCTAATGATGCTCAAGGCATATATGGCCTCAGGCTTGAAGGATAGTGCTAAAATTTTTAACTTTCGATGATACTTGTGAATCCGTTTGATCATATTCAGACTGTTGATTTTAACCATTTCTAAATCTAAGATCAAAACATCAGGAGATGAGGATTTGAGGACGTCCATCAACGACGTTTGATTGTCGACTTTACCCACAATTTTAAACTCAGGGCTATCTGAAAGTAGTTTTTCGAATCCCAACGTAATGATAGGAAATTGTGTCGCAAGTAAGAGTTTGATGGGCATCTTCTATCTTTTCAAATGAGAAGGAATCTGACACACTGGAATGGGATTCATCTTGTGTTGATTTTTTTGATTAAAATTGACGTAAATCTCCATCACTTCTTTCCGACGTCCAGAATAATCACTGACCAGTTTGCCTTGCTTTTGCGCTGTCATGGCCCATTCTAACTCGTCATAGCTGGCTCCGATTTGATCTTCATCAGTTCGCGCGTCTCCAAATAGCCCATCACTCGGCGAGGCCTTTAGAATGCTATTGGGCACGCCCAAATAGTGTCCCAATTCGTACACTTCAGATTTCATCAAATCCGCAATAGGAGAAAGGTCAACACCACCGTCTCCGTATTTTGTGTAAAATCCTACACCAAAATCTTCGACCTTGTTGCCAGTACCTGCAACGAGTCCATTTTTCATGGTGGCATGAAAATACAAGGTGGTCATCCGGAGGCGAGCCCGCGAATTGGCCAGTGGCAAAGCAGTTCTATCGTTCTCTGATTTAAGGTGATTAGAGGTAACGAAAGATTCAAAAACTGGAGTTAAATCTATTCTTAGGGTTTCAAAATTGTCGAAATCGAAGTCGAGCTGTGCTTGCATTTGCTGAGCTCGTGTTACGTGATCCGGGTGCTGGTGAATGGGCATTTCGATGCCCCAAACTTTGAGCCCTGTGCGAGCGCACAAACTAGCCGTAACCGCCGAGTCAATTCCTCCCGATATCCCCACAACGAAGCCATCAGCCTTTGCGGAATGGGCGTAATTGCTTAACCAAGACACGATGTGTTCCGATACTAACTTTGGATCTTTCAACATTTAAAAAAAGTTTAAGGATAAGTTTAAGAAATGTTCTAATTAAAGTACCTTATTTTTGTGCTAAGTTAAAGGTTTTATCAAGTTGAAAAAAATGCAGTTTTTAAACAGGTCTGTTTTTATCTCTTACGGGGCAGCAATCCTGATTGTGATGTGCTTTTCTTGTACCGACGATAAAAGAGAACATGCAATAAGTCAAATTCCGGTGGAGTTCAAGCTCTATCGTTTCGATTTGGAGTTTGCCCAAACGGAGCCTGAAGGATTGAAGGACATCAAAATAAAATACCCCTATTTTTTTCCTGAACAAGTTCCAGATAGCATTTGGGAAGCTAAATTAAAGGACAGCCTACAGTCGGAATTAGAACAGGAAGTCGCTAAGGTATTTCCGAATAATGATGAATTGGAAGAAGATTTGAGATCGGTTTTTCAACACATCAAATATTACTTCCCTGAAACCAAGCTCCCAAGTACCGTTGTAACTGCCACTTCGGAGGTAGACTATCGCCATAAAGTCATATTGACGGACTCTGTGATTGTAGTGTCATTGGACACTTTTTTAGGTTCAGAAAATGCACTTTACTCAGGAGTCTATGATTATATTAAAATTGGAATGACAAAGGATAGGATTGCACCTGAATTGGCTTTGGAATTTGCCTCACAAATTATTCCTCCAATCAATAGACCTACTTTGGTTGAGGCAATGGTACAGGAAGGTCAAAAACTTTACGCTGCCCAACAATTGAGCCCTAGCAGTTCTGAAGCTTTGCTGCTAGGATATACCGACGGCGAATATGAATGGACTGAGGCTAATGCTCGTTTCCTCTGGGAATACTTCATTACTAATGATTTTTTGTTCTCGACAGAACCTCAATTATATAACCGCTTTGTTGCCCTAGCACCATTTTCAAAGTTCTACTTAGAAATCGACAGGGAATCTCCTGGAGGAGTTGGCAAGTACCTTGGCCTTCAGATTGTTAAATCCTTTATGGAAAGGGCAGAAACTGACTTAAAGGGTTTGTTGACTACCCGACCTGAGGTTATTTTTAATAAGGCGAAATACAAACCTTAAAACAAACTTATGACTACTTCAAAAATTGAATTACTGGTAGAATTGGATGAAAACCGCGTGCCCGAAAAACTCAGATGGAATGCGGAAGACGGAGGGGTTCGCGCCGCTGAGGCAAAGGCATTTTTACTTTCTGTTTGGGATCACGAGGCTCAAAATGCGCTCAGGATAGACTTGTGGACCAAGGACATGCCAGTGGATCAAATGAAGATGTTTTTCTATCAAACGCTGATGGCCATGAGCGACACTTATTTGAGAGCCACTCAAGACGATAAAATGAGTGACACGATGAAAGATTTCTGCGAGTACTTCGCCGAAAAACTTGAACTCAAAAAGTAATCATAAGTTACCATTCGTTCAGTCTGTTCGAATCGAGTTTCAGAAAAATAAAAAGTAAAATAGTAAACCCCCATAGTGAAGATCCTCCATAACTGAAAAAGGGGAGGGGTATTCCAACCGTAGGGAAGAGGCCTATTACCATTCCAATATTAATGGTGAAGTGGGTAAAAAATACTGCAACTACTCCCATCCCATAGATTCGACTGAAGGGGTTTTTCTGCAAATTTGCCAAATACAAGACCCTGAGCATGAGTCCCATAAAAAGAATGACCACCAAGCTGCTGCCCAAAAACCCCCATTCTTCTCCAACTGTACTGAAAATATAATCCGTATGCTGTTCGGGCACAAAATTTCCTATGGTTCTGGTACCTTGGAGAAAGCCTTTACCAGTGAACCCTCCAGAGCTGATGGCCTTTTGAGATTCATTCAAATTGTACAAAACAGTTCTTCTCAAACTGGCTAGCTTTTCAGGGTCGTCCTCGAATCCTAGCCAAAGATCCAGACGATCTCTCTGATGCGGTTGTAAAATATTGGCGTAAAAATATCTTACTAAAACGGCCACAACCCCAGATCCTATAATGGCCAAAAAACGCCACAACTTCAATTTGTATTTGCCTTTTGAAATGAATGGCTGAAGCAGTAGTATGGCCGTGGAAAAACCAATGGCATAGACTATCCCGAACTTGATTGCAAATAGTGCCAAACAAGCTATAAAAACGAGGATGTATAAATGTAAATTAGGCAAACCCTCTCTGAACATGACAAAAAAGAAACTCAGGAAAACCAGTGTACTACCCGCGTCATTCTGAAGTAATATTAAAAAGGAAGGAATCAAAACCAATAGGATTGAATTCAACTGATCAAGTGGTCTAGCGATACTTGTTTGCATGTCGCTGAGGTATTTGGCAAGTGCCAAACAAACGGCTACTTTTACAAATTCACTAGGTTGTAGCGTAAAACTGCCTATAGCATACCATGAGGTTGCCCCATTGATTTCTTTTCCAATCACAAAAAGTCCAAGCAACAGTACAAGCCCTGCCAAATAGATGATACTGGCAAACCGCTCATAGAATTTTGCATCAATTGCAAAAATCACAAAGGCCATTAAGAGCGATAGGCCAATGAACAGCAGCTGTTTGCCATAAGGTTGGGATAAGTCAAATATGCTTCCAACATTACCTCCAACAGTAGCAGCGTAGATGTTGAGCCAACCAAAACCAATCAGCACGAGGTAAATCCCAATGGAGAGGAAGTCAAATTTGTTTTTATGTTCTCGTGCCAGTCTCATTTATTGATTGATATAAAAGGATTTGCCGCTAAAGGGTTTGAGATATTCATCTTCAAGACTTTTCTCCAGAACTAAAGCCTCCATGGCTTTCAGGCTGACCTCGCCTTTGAGATATTTTTCAATCATCAGACTAGAAATTCTTCCAGCCCATCGGGCGCCAAAATATCCGTTTTCAACGAATACGGCAATGGCAATTTTTGGGTCTTCTTTTGGGGCGAAGGCCATAAAAATGGAATGATCAGTTAACTGTACTCTCTTGCCATTGATTTTGGTAAAATTTTCTGCTGTTCCTGTTTTTCCGCAAATATTTATTCCTGGGACGTTAAGAAAATAGGCCGTTCCAGATATAAACACTTCGGCCATGCCTTCAATGATCGGATCGAAGTATTCTGGAGAAACGGTTGTGTAAATTCGGTTCTCATAGCTAGAATCGATCTCATAATTATTCGAAGGTTTAAGCATATGAGGTTTAATATAATAACCTCTGTTGGCAATTGCAGCAACCCAGTTTGCCATTTGTATAGGAGTGGTCAATACCTCACCTTGACCTATGGAATTGGATAAGGTCGTGGTCGCCCCCCATCTGAAATCAGGATATTGCTTGTTGTAATAATCACCTGTAGGGATCATTCCTTTTTTGCCAATGGGCAAATCATAGCCTAAAAAGTCACCTAGACCAAAACTCTTGAGGTGTTTACTCCAAGCATTCATTCCTTCCGTAGCAGTGGGGTATTTTTCAATTATCTTTCTATAAAGGTTTGCGAAATAGGAATTACATGATTTTGAGATGGCCAATTTTAAATCTCTGGCACCACCTCCACAATGGCATAACATTCTTCGGTTATTTCTACCGTAAACATAAGCTCCTGAACAAAAGTATATCTGATTAGGATCACAAACCCCCTCTTGAAGACCAACGAGACCTGTCAGCGTCTTAAAAGGTGATCCTGGTGGGACCATTTGTAAAAGACCTCGATCGAATAAAGGGCGATTGATGTTGTCGGAATTGAGAATGTTGTAATTCGTCGACCGTTGTCTCCCAACCAGCAGTTGAGGCTTGTAACTTGGGGCAGAAACAAGTGCTAAGATCTCTCCTGTTTTTGGATCAATGGCAACTATCCCACCTCGTTTTTTAGTCATCAGTTGCTCTCCATAGGCTTGAAGGTCAATGTCCAGAGTAATAGTCAGGTCTTTGCCTGGAACTGGCATGGTGTCATATAGGCCATTGTTGACAGAACCAATATTTCTGTTGAACCGGTCTTTTTGTATGTAACGCACCCCTTTTTTGCCCCTAAGCAGTTCTTCATATGATTTTTCAATGCCTTGTTTTCCTATCAAATCGCCTAAGTTGTAGTAGGGGTCATTTTCGATGGTATTGTTGTTAACCTCTGCAATAAAGCCTAGAACATTGGCGCCATAATCGGTTTTGTAATCCCTGATGTCCCGTTTTTGAATATAAAAACCTTGGAATTTATGCATTTTTTCTGCCAGCATGGCATACTCTTCTTTGGCGAGCTGAGGCACAAAAACAGATGGTAAACGCGGAGAATATCGTCTGGCTTTTTCTAAAGTACTTTCGAATTTTCCGAGGTCTATTTTTAGAATATTACAAAATTCTAGGGTGTCCATAGGTTTAACCTCTCTCGGGATTACCATAACGTCATAAGAGGCCTCGTTAGCCACCAGCAATGTGCCGTTGCGATCAAAAATGTAACCGCGTTTCGGATAGATAAATTCCTTGCGCACCGCATTGTCATTTTCAATATCATACCCCTCAGTGGTGACTACTTGCAGCATAAAAAGCTTGACGATATAGATTAGCCCTACAGCGAGAATTAAACCACCTAAGAGGTATTTTCTGATCATGATTTGTACTTGAACAAGATGAGTAAAATGATACAGGATATCAGCGTTACAATGCTAGTCATCATAGCGTACCCTAAGGACATAAAAAAGTTGGAAAAGGTAAATCGCTCTAACAAAATTATGATATAGTGATGCACAAAAATAAGAGTTCCCAAATAGACTAATTTACGGCGGGTATCACGAAAATCAAATTTGATGGCCAAGTAGTCGTAGGCCAGGCCAAAAATCAATTTGAGTAAGGTTGGCCTCACGAAGGCTGTGGTGACAGAGGCAGCGGCGTGTATGCCTCCAGTGTCAGAAAACAGATCAATAATTAAACCAAGGAAAAAGGAAACCAGCAAAAATTGTTCTTGGTTGGTTCTTAGTGGATAGAGTAATATAAAAATCACATAGACAAAAGGGTTGAGATAACCCACCACATTGAGATTGTTGAATATCAAAATTTGAGCTGCAACCAACAGAACAAACCTTATAGCGAGAAGTGGCAGTGCGTTATTCATCCTTCGGGTCTAGTTTTTTGATGTCTTCGGCATCTCGATTAGTGATGACATAAACAGAGTTGATACTGGTCAAATCATTGATCAGCTCAATTTGTATGCTGTAATAATTTTGAGACTCATCCAGTTCGAATTTTTTAATGATCCCAACAACCAATCCCTTGGGAAAGGCCAGCGAATTTCCACTAGTTACTATGGTGTCATTTACCGCTATTTTAGCGAGTGAGGGCACATCACTTACAATAGCAAGTCGCGGATCATGACCTTTCCACTCGAGAATCCCTAAATGATTGGTGTTTTTAATTTGAACACTAATTTTACTTTTGACATTGAGTATAGACTGCACACGAGCAAATCTAGAATTGACTCTGTCTATGATTCCGACTACCCCTTGATCCGAAATAACGCCCAGATCTTCCTTGACCCCTTGGTTGCTACCGACGTTTATGGTCAAATAATTGTGAGAGAGGTTATAGCTGTTTTTTATCACTACCCCTGTGATAGATGAAAATTGAAGTTGTGCGGGATTAATTCCAGAGTTCTTGGAACGGAGCAGTTCTTTTTTTAGGGCTGCATTGTTCTGAAGGAGCACCTCATTGTCTTTTTTAAGGTGAAGGTAATCGCCAAAGGAATTTTGAATTTGAAAAAAATTACCGCTAATTGAATTAGCTGAATTCCAAAATTGAGTTCCGTGATAAGTCCTGGTGCTGATCGTTATAATAAAAGCAACAATAAACAGCAGCAAAAACAAGAAGAAATGCTTGTTTTTGAAGAGAAAGATCAAAATTTGCTGCATGTTTTAGGGACTCTATTTGATCAGAACATTCTTGTATCGGTACAAATTTTTAAGTGCAATTCCTGTTCCACGGACTACGGCTCTCAGAGGATCTTCGGCAATGTAGATGGGTAGATCTGTTTTTTGGGATAGTCTTTTGTCCAGCCCTCGAAGCATGGATCCGCCTCCGGCCAAATAAACCCCTGTTTGATAGATGTCAGCGGCCAATTCAGGGGGTGTTTGAGACAAGGTTTCCATCACAGAGTCTTCAATTCTCAGAATGGATTTGTCAAGCGCTTTCGCAATTTCTCGATAAGACACTTGGGCTTGTTTAGGTTTTCCAGTTAACAAATCTCTTCCTTGAACGTTCATGTCATCAGGAGGCATGTCCAAATTTTCAATAGCGGATCCTACTTGTATTTTAATTCTTTCGGCGGTACGTTCTCCTACATAGAGGTTGTGTTGCGTGCGCATGTAATAGATGATGTCACTGGTAAAAACGTCTCCGGCAACTTTAACAGACTTGTCGCATACAATACCTCCAAGGGCAATAACAGCAATTTCGGTAGTTCCTCCACCTATATCCACAATCATATTCCCTTTGGGCTGCATAATGTCCACTCCAATTCCGATGGCTGCTGCCATGGGTTCGTGAATCAAATAAACTTCTTTCCCGTTGACGCGCTCGGCCGATTCTTTAACCGCACGCATTTCAACTTCAGTGATGCCGGAAGGAATACAAATTACCATTCTTAGGGCAGGAGCAAACAACTTCTTTTTTAATGTAGGAATGCTTTTGATCAGCATACTAATCATCTGTTCTGAAGCGTCAAAATCTGCAATTACACCGTCTTTAAGAGGGCGAATGGTTTTGATGTTTTCGTGGGTTTTACCCTGCATTAAATTGGCCTCTTCGCCAACCGCAATGATTTTCCCAGTGATTCTGTCCATAGCCACAATTGAAGGACAGTCGATAACCACCTTGTCATTGTGAATAATAAGGGTATTGGCGGTGCCTAAATCAATCGCAATTTCTTCAATAAAAAAATCAAAAAAGCCCATATAGAATTGTGTCAGTCGCTGATGCTTGTAAAAGTAGTTAAAATAGTCAATTTATTGAACACTAATGCTTAAAATGTCTTGTGCCTGTAAAAACCATTGACAGGTTATTATCATTACAATAGTCGATGCTGAGTTGATCCTTGACAGAGCCCCCAGGTTGAATCACAGCCTTAATTCCAGCCTCATGAGCAATTTTGACACAATCTGGAAATGGAAAAAAGGCATCACTCGCCATTACAGCTCCTGTAAGATCCATGCCGAATGATTGGGCCTTATGTATGGCTTGTCGCAGCGCATCAACTCTGCTGGTTTGACCCGTGCCACTTGCGCAAAGCTGTTGGCCTTTGGCCAAAACAATGGTGTTAGACTTGGTATGTTTGCAAATTTTTGATGCAAAAATTAGATCGTTGATTTCTGATTCGCTTGGGATCATGGCTGTCACGGCTTTCAACTGATCTCTCAAGTCAGTCTTGTAGTCTCTGTCCTGAATTAAAATACCATTCAAGCAGGAGCGTAGCATTTGATTGGGCATTGCTATTGGTTTCTGCTCTAAAATGATGAGATTTTTTTTCTTTTCTAACAAATCTAGAGCCCCTTGTTCAAAGCTCGGCGCGATAAGTACTTCGCAAAAAAGTTGTGAAATTTTTTCGGCTGTAGGAATATCAATCACTCTATTGCTGATCAAAACCCCTCCAAATGCCGATACTGGGTCACCGGCCAAGGCGTCCGAAAAAGCGGCTGACAAGTTCAGTCGGGTTGCCAAACCACAGGCGTTGTTGTGCTTCAAAATGGCAAAAGTTGGCGCGTCATCTTTAAATTCAGAAATCAATTGTACAGCAGCGTCAGTGTCTAGCAAGTTGTTGTAACTCAGTTGTTTTCCTTGAATTTGATTGAATAAAGAAGACAAATTCCCAACAAATTGACCTGGCTGATGAGGATTCTCCCCATACCTCAACGGAGTAATGCCCTCAGCACTAAATTTGAAAAAGGGCAAATCGACTCCAGCGTTCATAAAATTGAAAATGGCAGTATCGTAGTGGGAAGAAACATGAAAAGCTTTGGCTGCAAATATTTTTCTTGTTTCTAGAGTCGTTGAGCCCTCATCGCTGGCGTTGAGCAATTCTAAAATCTCAGAATAATCGCTAACCGATGAAACGCAGAGTACCTCTTGGAAATTTTTAGCTGCAGCGCGAATCAATGAAATTCCCCCGATATCAATCTTTTCGATAATTTCGGAATGAGTGGCACCCGAAGCTACTGTTTTTTCAAAAGGATAAAGATCGACAATGACCAAATCAAAAGAAGGAATTTCAAACTGTTCTAACTCCTTTTTGTCATTCCCAAAGTCACCGCGGTGTAAAATGCCGCCAAACACTTTGGGGTGCAATGTTTTGACTCGACCGCCAAGAATGGAAGGGTAAGAGGTTAGTTTTTCTACTGGAATTACTGGGATATCAAGGTCAGAGATGAACTTTTCAGTACCTCCAGTGGAATAGATGGTCACGCCTAGTCGGTGCAGTTTTTTGACGATTGGTTCAAGACCAGTTTTATCAAAAACGGAAATGAGAGCGGAAGTGATTTTTTTAGAGGTCATCATCAGAAAAAGTGAAATGCAAAAGTACCCATTTTTGTAAAAAATAGTGCAGTTGTGAAGGACTAATATAGACCTCCTACCAATTCCGCCACTTTTTCCAAAAACTGAACATCATCTTGGTCAAAGGCATTTTTGACATGAGAGTCAATATCGATTTGGCCAATATTTTTACCCTTGACAAATATGGGTACAACGATTTCTGATTTCACCGTTATACCACAAGAAATATAATTGTCCTGAAGGCTAACATCTGGAACTAAAAAAGTTTGATTGCTCAGAGCCACTTGTCCACAAATGCCTTTGCCAAAAGGGATGTGGGTATGTTCTGTTGGTTCGCCACAAAAGGCTTTGAGATACAGCTCGTCCTTATCGATTTGATGGAAATAAAAACCTGTCCAATCGTAATTTGGAAGACAATCACAAAGGGTATCACAAATCCATTGGAGTTTGACTTCAACGGCAGTTTCATTACGACTCAGTTCAGTTTCGATGAGATCTAGCAAGCGTAAATAGGATTGTTTCAATGGTCAAAATTTGCGAACGAAGTTAATAAATCATCACGACTAAAAGAGGAATGGGGTAAAAAGAAAACTCTCATTCTTTTGATTAATTTTACCAAAAATCTACACCAAACAAAATGAAAACCAAATTTTATGTCAGTGGCATGACTTGCACGGGTTGCGAAGCTTCCGTAGAAAAATCTCTCAGTACTATAAATGGCATTATTTCAGTCAAAGCGAACAATGCCTCTGCAACGGTACTAGTCGAATCTTCGGATAATTTAGAACTGAGTCAACTTCAATTGGCACTGGATGATAAATATAAGTTGTCGGCATTCAAAGAATCGAATGTTCAAGTCATTTCAACGGAATCAGGCAAACTACAACAATTGTTTCCCCTCTTTCTCATTTTGAGCTATGTCTTTGCGGCTTCAATCGCATTGAATATAGACGACTTTTTTTATCAATCTTTTATGGTTGATTTTATGGGTTTGTTTTTCATAGTTTTTAGTTTTTTCAAACTGTTAGATCTGAAAGGGTTTATCACCTCATTCAAAATGTACGATCCGTTGGCCAAAAGGATTCCCATATATGCCTTGATTTATCCTTTTATAGAGGTCACTTTGGGGCTTTTATTTTTGTTCAGAATAGGAATTCTGTTCAGTCTTTGGATGACTGTGCTTGTTCTAGGAATTACTACTGTTGGAGTCACTAAATCTTTGCTTTCCAAACAAGATATCACTTGTGCATGTCTGGGTTCTGTTTTGAAATTGCCAATGACTTTAGCCACCTTTATAGAAAATGCCATAATGATTTTTATGGCAATAATCATGTTGTTCTAGACTGTTCAAATAAGTTAAATTTAATTCAAAAAAAAGCGCCTCGTGAGAAGCGCTTTTATGTTTTATAGATGTTCGATTACATCATTCCCGGCATCCCACCTCCCATTGGAGGCATTGCAGGTGTGTTCTCTTTAATGTCGACTAAAGCACATTCTGTGGTTAGAATCATACCAGCAACCGAAGCGGCATTTTCAAGAGCTACTCTAGTTACTTTTTTAGGGTCGATGATACCAGCTTTAATCATGTCAACATAAGCGTCGTTTTTGGCATCATATCCAAAATTACCTTTGTTTTCCAAGATTTTAGCCACTACAACACTACCTTCTCCACCAGCATTTTCAACAATGGTGCGCAATGGAGATTCTAATGCTTGTGCCACGATTTGAACTCCTGTTGCTTCATCGGCGTTGTCAGTTTTAAGGGAAGACAGCAGTGACTTTGCACGAACTAAAGCAACTCCACCACCAGCTACGATACCTTCTTCTACAGCTGCACGTGTAGCGTGAAGTGCGTCGTCAACACGGTCTTTTTTCTCTTTCATCTCAATCTCACTTGGCGCTCCTACATAAAGAACTGCTACTCCTCCAGCTAATTTTGCAAGACGTTCTTGTAGTTTTTCTTTGTCGTAATCACTAGTAGTAGATTCGATTTGTGCTTTGATTTGATTGATTCTTGCCTTGATGGCTTCGGGATCACCAGCACCATTGACGATTGTTGTATTGTCTTTGTCAATGGTGATGTTTTCAGCAGTACCCAACATGGTCAAATCGGCGTTTTCCAAAGAAAAACCTCTTTCTTCAGAAATTACAGTGCCTCCAGTCAATACAGCAATGTCCTCTAACATCGCTTTGCGACGATCTCCAAAACCAGGTGCTTTGACGGCAGCAATTTTAAGTCCACCACGCAGTTTGTTTACGACCAAAGTTGCTAAGGCTTGCCCGTCGACGTCTTCAGCAATAATCAATAACGGACGGCTTGATTGCGCAACAGGCTCAAGAATAGGGAGGATCTCCTGAAGGTTCGAAATTTTCTTGTCAAAAAGTAAAACATACGGATTGCTCAAATCGGCAGTCATCTTGTCTGCATCAGTTACGAAATAGGGCGACAAATAACCTCGGTCAAATTGCATGCCTTCAACAACATCAACATAAGTGTCTGTTCCTTTTGCCTCTTCGACTGTAATAACTCCTTCTTTGCCAACTTTGTCAAAAGCCTGAGCAATCAATTCTCCAATGCTGTTGTCGTTATTAGCTGAAATAGAGGCAATTTGTTCAATTTTCTTTGAAGAATCACCTACCGCAGTAGAGCGTTTTTCCAGCTCTTCTGTAACAGCCAAAACGGCTTTATCAATTCCTCTTTTGAGGTCCATTGGATTGGCTCCAGCGGCAACATTCTTCAGTCCTGCTTTGACTATTGCTTGGGCCAATACCGTTGCGGTAGTTGTTCCATCTCCAGCCAAGTCGTTGGTCTTCGAAGCGACTTCCTTTACCATCTGTGCGCCCATGTTTTCGAGTGGATCTTCAAGCTCAATTTCCTTGGCCACTGTCACACCATCTTTGGTCACTTGAGGTGCTCCATAAGATTTGCTAATGATTACATTTCTTCCTTTGGGTCCAAGAGTTACTTTTACAGCATTGGCCAAGGCGTCGACGCCTCTTTTAAGGCCGTCTCTCGCGTCGATATCAAATTTTATGTCTTTTGCCATTTTTTTTAAGTTTTAAAATTAAACTGTAGCGAGTA
>Ga0255779_1000152_pt1 | contig 82946 bp, 73 predicted proteins | sample 011ome_21_FD_179977 | JGI IMG/M metagenome (GOLD analysis project Ga0255779, IMG submission 179977) | Coastal salt marsh microbial communities from the Groves Creek Marsh, Skidaway Island, Georgia - 011508AT metaG (version 2) | ecosystem: Environmental > Aquatic > Marine > Intertidal zone > Salt... | reverse complement strand
CTCTTCAAGCGATCAATTTTGATTTCAGCGGCATTCCGGCTGATCGTTTGACGCTGATCGGAGATAGCGATTCCGATATACCCTGGACCACGTTGCTGACAGGCATGATCTTCATCCAGACATTTTACTGGTCAACGAACCAGACGATCACTCAGCGCGCGATGGCTTCACCGACCGTGAAGGAAGCCCAGAAGGGCGTGCTAGCGGCGGCTGCTATCCGACTGCTGATCGTTCCATTGATTGTGGTCGTACCAGGTATCGTGGCTTACAAGCTGTTCGGCGATGTGCCGTCCGATGGGGCGTACGGCATGATAGTCGCGGAAGTTCTCCCGACATGGCTGTCTGGCGCGTTTGCTGCGGCTTTGTTTGCAGCCGCACTCACCACATTCAATTCGATCCTGAACGCTTCTGCCGCGCTATATGTCTGCGATATGCATGAAGCTTATATCGACAAGCCGAGGAAAGTCGGCCGTCTGGGTGCGATTGTCTCGATCATCATGAGCCTGCTCGCGCTGACACTGGTGCCGTTCTTCGCCAGCCAGGAGAGCCTGATCAACACTGTACAGCAGCTCTACGGCCTGCTTTCCATGCCGATACTTTCGGCCTTCATTGTGGGGCTGCTTTTTACCAATGTGCAAGCTGCTGCGGCCATGATAGGCGTAGTGTCAGGCGTGGTCTTCTACGGCTTCTGGAGCATGGTCTGGGAACCAGCGCACTACATCCACGGCATGGCGGTGACCCTGCTGTTATCGGTGTTCGTGTCGCTGTTAGTGAACCGGGTACTGTTCGGACAAAGCGCTCAGCCGGTTTGGTCCTCCGCCAAGGCCTGAGTTACTGCGCTTGCAGATAAGCGATCAGGTCAGCCCTTTTTTGCCCGTCTTTCAGTCCGGCATAAGCCATGCGCGTGCCAGGAATGACGCGGCGTGGGTCTTCCAGATATTGAAACATTTTTTCGGGAGTCCATACGATCCCGCTGTTTGCATTGGCTTCGGTATAGCTGAAGCCATCAACGGTGCCTGCTGTGCGACCAATTATACCAGCAAGTGAGGGGCCAACCCGGTTCACACCTTCATCGACTACGTGACAGGCTTTGCATTGGAGAAACGCATTCTCACCATTCGCCGCGTCGCCCGTGAAATCAGCCAAAGTTGTGCCATCGACTGTTGCAACATCATCTGCCGCCGGAACAGACGGCGCGGCTTCTTCTACTGTCGCATCCGTGGTGGTTTGGGTCGGGGCTTCGATTTAAGCTGATTGCGCTGATCCGTCATCACCAGCTTCGCCACCACAAGCGGCAAGAAGAAGCGCGGACGCGCTAACAGCAAGACCCTGGTAAAAATTCTTCATCAAGAATGCCCTTTTACAAATTTGCCGACCATGCTCCCGACGTAGCACGCGATCTTGGTATAGCTCAATCGAGCCGATGGGAAGGATATTTCCCGAACTCGATATTCGGCGCTTGCCGGCAGGGCGGCACAACCCTTGAAGATAGGCTGAAACCTCGCGGAGGTCGCAAATCGATCCGATTGCTATGCGGTTTCCTTGGGGTAATTCTCTCCAAAGATGACCTTGGGAAAGCCGCATACCGCTCGTGATGCTTCCATGCCAGACATGGTCGCAGCTTCCACGCAGCCGTAATTGAGCCCGGTATAGGTCCAGTCTCCGGCGCAAAAGAGATTGTCATAGCCGGTATCGCTCGCTCTGATCCGGCGATGGCGAGCGCCGATGAGCCCAAGGTGCTAGATGCCACCCGGCGTAAAATCCAAGCCTTCTTCGCCCAGCGCTTCGCAAAGCGTGTCGACCGCGCTTCTCAGATTATCTTCGCTCGTCGAACGAACAACGAAATTCGCGCCCACTCGGCCTTCGCGGAAGAACGGGTAGCTGCCGATCTGGCAATTCTGATGGGCTTTCTCGACCTCGCGCAGCACATCGGCCACTTCGCTTTCAGCTGTCCAGCATCCCACTGTTTCAGTCAGAAGCGGTGCGCCACCTTCCAGCGTGCCGGTTAAAGCGTCCAACATGCCCGCCGTGATATGCGGGACGCCCGCCATCAGATGGACTTTGCCATACTTGATGCCGGGGGCGCCGGACATGCGATTCGGGATAAGCTCTGCCCCTTCCGGTACACGCGCCATGCGCAGTCGGGCTTCAGTCAGCTGCATATCCCGGCTGCTATAATAATTCTCAAGCATCGCGCGTGCTTCAGGGTGAACAATGACATTGACGCCCAGCGCTTGCGCCACGGCATCAACTGTAATGTCATCATGCGTGGGCCCGATGCCGCCAGTCGTGAAGAGGTAATCATAGCCTTCACGCAATGCGTTCACGGCTTCGACGATGCGTTCCATAACGTCTGGCACGACGCGAACCTCGGATAGTCGAATGCCTTGCACTTGCAGCCAGCTTGCAACCTGGGCGATGTTCTTGTCATGCGTGCGACCGGACAGGATTTCGTCGCCAATCACGACCAGTCCTGCGGTCCAAATCTTTTCCGATGCGGTCATGGCCTAGGCGTTAGTCAACTGCGCCACACGAGGGAAGAGCGTTTATTCCGCTGCTTCCAATTGTTTATCGGGTGATTGTGCATTCGCGCCTGCTTTTATGAATGTAAGCACGCCATCCAGGATATCACCCTTACGCATGACCTTGCGATCGTAGAGATATTCCTGATTGAGCCGCCACGGATACGCAGTGGCACTTTTCGGCATGATATGCTTCCCGCGCTGAATATAACCGGAAGAAAAATCGAACAAATCGTCTTCTTCCAGCTGTGCTTCGGCTTCAGGCGTCAACACTGGCGTTGCCAGATCGCTGCCGGTGGCCTCCATCTGGTTCAAAACTCGGCAGACAAATTCGGAATTGATATCTGCCCGCAGAGTCCAGCTGGCATTCAAATATCCGAACACCACGGCAAGGTTAGGCAGGTTGGAGAACATCACGCCTTTATAGTAAAAGCGTTCATCGAACTTGACCGGTTCTCCAGCCATCCGAAGATCAATCTTGCCTGCAATTGCCAAGCTAAGGCCGGTGGCGGTTACAATAATATTCGCTTCGAGCAACTCGCCTGATTTCAAGCGGACACCGCCAGCTTCGAACTTGTCGATATGGCCAGTGACGACAGACGCCTTCTTCGCTTTGATCGATTCAAACAGATCGTCATCAGGGACCAGGCAAAGCCGCTGTTCCCACGGATTATAGGGCGGGGTGAAATCCTTCAGATCGAAGTCGTTACCCATTGTCTTCGAGATGCGCTTATGCAGCGCGTCCTTCACCTTTTGCGGCTTGTCGCGCGCAGTCTTGAAGGTGAAATCCTGCATCCGGATATTCTTGAACCGCGTGATCGCATAAGCGACCTTTTCAGGCAGGATTTTGCGCAGGAAGTTAGCGATTGCGTCTCTCGCGGGGCGCGAGAACATCCATGTTGGCGTGCGCTGAAGCATCGTCACATGCGCCGCTTTCTCCGCCATAGAAGGAACGATGGTCACTGCCGTCGCACCCGATCCCACAACGACAATTTTCTTACCGGTATAGTCCAGATCTTCCGGCCAGAATTGCGGGTGGATGACTTGTCCTTCGAACTCGCTGAAATCGAAGCCGGCATCATAGGGGTCGTCGTAATCGTAGTAACCAGAGCCGAGATATAGGAAGTTGGCTGTGAGTAATTTGCGCTCACCGTCTTCCAGTTCCACAGTCACATGCCAGCGCGCTTCATCAGGACGGAAATCAGCCAAGACCACCTTGTGCCCGAAGCGGATGTGATCGCGAATGCCGCGCTCGTCTGCAATGCGGTTGAGATAGTCCAGGATCGCAGGGCCATCTGCGATGGATTTCTCATGCTTCCATGGTTCAAAAACAAAGCCCAGCGTGTGCATGTCGCTGTCAGAACGAATGCCGGGATATTTAAACAGATCCCATGTGCCGCCGATATCGGCGCGCCGCTCAACAATGCCGTAGCTTCGGTTCGGACACATCATTTCAAGATGCGCTGCCATCCCGATGCCGGAAATACCGGCGCCGACGATCAGAACGTCAAAATCAGGCGGTGTTGCGAGCATCGGTTTCTCTCCCTTGCTTACACAGATGTAAGCACATCTTGAAGCATCATGCGATCGCAAATGGCATTTTGCAACTGACTGCATTGAGAGGATCGGTTAGAGCGCGGCCTCATGCGTATCTTAACTCCCATTGCTTCGATCCTTCTCACCTTTGCACTTGCTGCGCCGTTGGCTGCACAAGAAACTGAAAACGTAGCAGAAGAGGGCGTAATCGTTGTCCTTGGTGAAGGCCTTAAGGACACGCCATCGGTTGTCGCATATTCGTCAAGCGAGATAGAGCTCGAAACGATCATCTCAGCCCCGTCCGGGCGAATCGAAGACGTTTTATCCAATGTCGCCGGCTTCCAGCAATTTCGCCGTTCAGACAGCCGGTCTTCGAACCCCAGTGCGCAAGGCGTAACTTTGCGGGCACTGGGCGGGAATGCCACCAGTCGCGCGCTTGTGCTGTTGGATGGAGTGCCGATTGCCGATCCGTTCTTCGGCTATGTCCCGTTGAATTCGATCAATCCGGAGCAGCTTAGTAGCATCCGCGTGACCCGCGGCGGCGGCTCGGGCCCGTTCGGTGCGGGCGCCTTAGCCGGTACAATCGAGCTGCAAAGCGCGGACGCAGCAACACTTGGACCCTTCGATGCGAGTCTGCTCGCAAACAATCGCGGCGCGACCGAAGCGACGGCGAGTCTTTCGCAGGAGCTGGGTGCGGGCTTTGGCGTGATCACCGGACGTTGGGATCGCGGGCAGGGTTTCTTTACAACAGCCGATGATCAGCGTGTGCCTGCCAGTGCGCGCGCGCGCTTCGACAGTTGGTCCGTCGGCATTCGTGGTGCCGCGCCATTGTCCGACACGGTCGAGTTGCAAATGCGCGCCGCCGCTTTTCGCGATGATCGGACCTTGCGCTTTGATGGCGCGGATTCATCAAGCGAAGGACAGGACGCAAGCCTGCGAATTGTCGGCCGTGGTGATTGGGAATTCGATGCGCTTGCCTACATGCAAGCGCGCAACTTCTCGAACATTGTCATCAGCTCGACCCGCTTTGTGCGTGTACTCGATCAACGCAATACGCCTTCAACCGGACTTGGTGGAAAATTCGAACTGCGCCCTCCGGTCGGGAATGACCATACTTTGCGCATTGGTGCTGACTATCGTCACGCCGATGGTGAATTGCAGGAAGATGCTTATTCCGCATTTACAGGTGCATTGACCCAGCGCCGCAGAGCAGGCGGTGTAAACACCAATCTGGGCTTGTTTGCGGAGAATGACTGGAGCCTGGGCGCGCTGACCCTGACTGGCGGACTGCGGGCAGATCGCACGCGGATCAGCGAAGGTTTCTATCGCGCGCTCGACGCCTCTGGCGCACTGGTAACAGAAACAATTGCTTCAACGCGCAGCGATTGGGCAGTGTCCTGGCGGGCCGGTGCAGCATTCGAAGCCAGTGACGCGCTTACACTGCGTGCGGCTGCCTATACCGGTATGCGCTTGCCGACGCTCAACGAATTGTACCGGCCATTCGTTGTCTTCCCGGTTGTCACTCAGGCGAACGCAGAGCTGAAGAACGAGCTTCTTGAAGGGTTCGAGGTTGGCTTTGATCTTATGCCGACAGAGGCTGTCTCTTTTTCTTTGACCGCATTCGACAATCGCGTGAAGAACGCCATTGCCAATGTTACGCTGCAACCAAATTTGCGGCAGCGGCAAAACCTTCCGGCTATCGACGCGCAAGGTGTTGAAGCTGTCATGCGCGTGCGAACTGGCTCAATTAAGTTGGATGGCTCGCTCGCGTTCACCGATGCCACTATTGACGGTCGAGATGCGTCATTGGCGCTGGATAGCAATCGTCCGCCACAAACGCCCCGTTGGGCGGCTTCAGCTACCTTGGGCTGGTCACCAAAATCGGATTGGGACATCGCTTTGACGCTGCGCCATGTCGGTGCTCAATTTGAAGATGATCAGGAAATTGACCGTCTGGAATCGGCTACTACGTTGGGCGTTTTCGCCCAAGTTCCCTTGAAGGATCGCTTCAAAATAGTGCTTAGAGGCGAAAATCTGTCTGATGAGCGTATTGCCACAAGAAACGCGGGCGGTGCGATCGACTTGGGCACGCCGCGTACGATCTGGGCAGGATTACGTTACGGCTTCTAGAATGTTCACGTAAAATTCGCACCGAGAGTGACCGCCGCACTTCCACGCAAGCGCGCGCGGTTCCAACTACAGCAGCACAGCTTGGCAGTACTCCGCTGGCACCCTTCGATGTCCAGGACAGCAATGTGAAGATCAACCTGCGCGCAGGGATCGGTGACATTGACGAAGCTTGGGGCATTGAGGCGTGGGTGACAAACCTCACCGATGAAGTCACCCGCGGTGTTACCTTCAACACAGTGCTTCGTGGCACCTCGCGCTCTGCCTTTACACAGCAGCCGCGGATGTATGGTGTGACGCTCCGCACGAAGTTCTAGGACTTCTGCGTTCAAGCCAAAAGAAAAGGGCGGTGGGGAAACCCGCCGCCCTTTCACTTAGTCCGAAATAGGGCAGTCACATTCCCCGAGCGATCACCATCTTCATGACTTCATTCGAGCCACCGAAGATCCGCGTGATGCGGCTGTCGCGGTACATCCGCGCAATCGGGTAGTCATTGATGAAGCCCGCGCCGCCATGGAACTGTAGGCATTTGTCGACCACTTCGCCTTGAAGCTCGGTGACCCAGTATTTCGCCATACACGCGGTATCAACGCTCAGCTCTTTCTTGAGGTGTTTCGCGATGCAGTCATTGACGAACACTCGCGCTGCAGTCGCGCGAGCCTTTAGATCCGCCATCACGAACTGCGTGTTCTGGAAATCCCAGATCGTTTGTCCAAAGGCTTTGCGGTTCTTTACAAAGTCCATGGTTGTCTCAAGCGCTTTCTCAATGCCGGTCATCGCGCCCATCGCAATGATCAGGCGTTCCTGCGGCAATTCACCCATCAACTGGTAGAAGCCTTTGCCTTCCACGCCGCCAAGCACGTTTTCGGCCGGAACAAACACATCATCAAAAAACAGCTCTGATGTATCAGCCGCGTCCAGCCCGATTTTGTCGAGCTTCTTGCCGCGTTGGAAACCCTCGGCCCCTTCGGTTTCAAGCAGCATAAGTGAAATGCCCTTGGCGCGTTCCTTGGGATCTGTCTTTGCAACGATGATGATTAAATCGGCGGTTTGACCGTTTGAGATATAGGTCTTGGCACCGTTGATCCGGTAGCCATTGCCATCCTTCAGCGCAGTGGTGGTGATGCTCTGCAAATCCGAACCCACACCTGGTTCAGTCATCGCAATCGCGCTGACGAGTTCACCAGTCACCAGCTTTGGCAGGTATTTCTTTTTCTGCTCTTCGGTTCCGTGACGAACGAGATAAGGCAGTATGACCGTGTTGTGCAGCGATGCAGCAAAGCCTTCAACGCCGTGCTTTGCCTGCTGATCGATCACAACCATGTCGTGGCGGAAGTCTCCTCCGTGACCGCCATATTCTTCCGGCACAGACACGCCGAGTAGACCAGCTTCACCTGCTTCGTTCCAGAATTCGCGCTCGACCTGGCCTTCTTCACGCCACTTAAGTACGCGCTTTTCCGGCGCGTGCTGTTGGTAGAATTTGCCTACTGCATCAGCGAAGATCGAAATTTCCTCGTCTTCCATGAATTCGGGCTGGGGAACATTGAGTACGGACATCTTACTTACCCTTCCAATTGGGCTTGCGCTTTTCTGCGAATGCAGCCGCGCCTTCGCGGGCATCCTCGGAAGTGAATACCGGGCCCAGCGCTTTTGCTTGACGCGCATAGCGCTCTTCCATCGGCCAGCCGCGCGATTCCTTCATGATTTTCTTCGATATCCGCACTGCCAGTGGGCCGTTCTCCGCGATCTTTGCCGCCAGCGCTTTCGCACCTTCAAGTGCCGATCCATCGACAACCTGATTGATAAGACCAAGGCCTGCGGCGCGCTCAGCACCCATGAAGTCGCCCGTCAACGCCAATTCCATCGCCACGCGCTCTGGGATTTGGTCAGGCAGCATCATGACGCCGCCTGCCGCCGCCACCAGGCCGCGCTTCACTTCGGGAATGCCGAATTTGGCATCCTTGTTGGCAACCACCAGATCACAGGCAATCATCAGCTCAAGCCCGCCTGCCAGGGCATAGCCTTCGACAGCCGCGATCAATGGCTTTTGCGGCGGTGCTTCAACCACGCCGCCGAAACCGCGCCCTTCCACAGTGGGGCGTTCGCCGCGAAGAAAGCCTTTCAAATCCATGCCCGAGCAGAAAGTGCCGCCTGCACCGGTCAGGATGCCAACCCTTAGCGAGTCGTCGGAATCTAGCCGGTCCATTGCTGCGGCGATCCCTTCTGCCGCTGCCTTGGTCATCGCATTCTTGGCTTCAGGGCGGTTGATCGTCACGATCAATACGCCGTTCTCTTCCTGCGTCAGGACTTCTTCGCTCATGCGCTTATCTCTCTCCAATTGGGTAGGTGTTGCGTTGTGATTTACGACTTATATAACTAGGTGGAACAACATGTCCACGGGATTGCCCCGTGCGCTTTTGATAGGGAAATGGGTAATGGCAGAAGCCTACATCATCGACGCGGTTCGCACTCCTCGCGGAATTGGTAAGCAGGGCAAGGGCGCGCTGGCAGCTGAACATCCGCAGCATCTGGCCGCGACGGTTCTGAAAGCCATTGCTGAACGCAACCACCTCGACACCTCGACTGTCGATGACGTGATCTGGTCAGTCTCAACGCAAGACGGGATGCAGGCAGGCGATATGGGCCGCATGGCTGCGCTGGACGCCGGCTATGGCATTACATCCAGTGGAACGACGCTCGATCGCTTCTGTGGTGGCGGCATTACATCTGTGAACCTTGCGGCCGCTCAAATCATGAGCGGGATGGAAGATTGCATCGTTGCAGGCGGAACTGAAATGATGAGCCTGACTGCAGAAATGTCCAAGGCGAAGATGCAGGCCGGCATCAAGCCGCCGATGATGGGCAGCTATAATGAGCGGCTCCAACGGGTGCATCCGCAAAGCCATCAGGGCATTTGCGGCGATGCCATCGCCAGCATGGAAGGCTTCACTCGCGAGGAGCTCGACGAGGTGGGCTATCGCAGCCAGCAGCGCGCATCAGAAGCGATCAGCGAAGGGCGCTTTGCCAAATCTATCGTCCCGGTTGTCGATGATGAAGGCAACGTGATCCTGGATCACGATGAGTACCCGCGCCCGCAAACAACGCGGGAAGGGCTTGCTCAACTGGAACCTGCTTTCACCAAGATCGCAGATGTTCCTTTGGATGCGAACGGCACGACTTTCCGAGCGCTTGTGAACCAGAAGTACCCTAATCTTGATATCAAGCACTTCCATCACGCTGGCAATAGCTCCGGCGTAGTTGATGGCGCGGCGGCTGTGCTCGTCACCAGCAAGGAGTATGCACAGAAGAACGGCCTCAAACCGCGTGCACGGATCATCGCGACCGCCAATATGGGCGATGACCCAACACTGATGCTGAATGCGCCGGTGCCTGCCACGAAAAAGGTTCTGGAGAAAGCCGGAATGACGAAGAATGACATTGATCTTTATGAGATCAACGAAGCCTTCGCAGTTGTCGCAGCCAAGTTTGTGCGAGATCTTGATCTCGATTGGGACAAGGTCAACGTCAACGGCGGCTCGATTGCCTTAGGTCACCCGATCGGGGCAACCGGCTCGATCCTGATCGGCACGATTATCGACGAGTTGGAACGGCAGAACAAGCGGTACGGCTTGGTCACCATGTGTGCTGCAGGCGGCATGGCTCCCGCCATCATTGTCGAGCGCGTTGACGACTTCGTCGACTGAGAGACGCTAAATGATTGCTGACAACACGCCCGTCATTATCGGGGTAGGGCAAGCTTCGGAGCGCGTTGGCGAGCCGAACTATGAGGCGCTGTCCTACATGGATCTTGGCGGGCGAGCTTTGGTGGCCGCAATTACAAACGCTCGTGCTTCTGGCGATTTGGCGGGCTCGATTGATACGCTCGCCGCGATCCGCGCGTTTGAAATGTCGCGGCCTGGTAAAGAGCCGCCATTTGGCGGACCAGACAATATTCCGGGTGCTTTGGCAAAGCGGGTGAAGGCCTGTCCTGAGCGTTTGATCCTGTCGCCGACAGGCGGGCAGACCAATCAGCAATATGTTGGTGAATTCGCGTCCGCGATTACCGCTGGTGAAAGCCAGTGTGCGGTCATTGTCGGTTCTGAAGTGATATCGACCGCGCTTGCGCTCGCTGCCAAGGGTGAGAAGCCTGACTGGTCCGAGGAAATTGGCGGCGAGTTTGAAGATCGGGGCTTTGGCTTGGACGGCATGATGGAGATGCAGCTGTTCGCGCATGGTGCGACCGGCGCGATTCCGCTCTATGCCATTGCTGAAAATGCGCGCCGGGCCAAGCTGGGCAAGAGTCTGGACGAATATCGTTACGATATCGGCGAACTGTTCGAGCCTTTTGCCAAGGTCTCAGCGAACAATCCGCATGCGGCGGCGCCGGTCGAACGTAGCGCTGAAGAGCTGGCAACGGTGACAGAGCGCAACCGCATCGTGGCAGAGCCATACACACGAATGACTGTCGCGCGCGATCAGGTGAACCAGGCTGCAGCTATCATCATCGCCAGTGCAGGCCTTGCGCGAAAGCTGGGTGTGCCGGAAGACAGGTGGGTGCATATCCACTCTGTCACTGCCGCCACGGAGTTGATGCTGTCTGCGCGGCCTGACCTGTCTGCTAATCCTGCCTCGATCGCTTCAGTTGAAGCTGCGCTGGATCGTGCGGGTAAATCGATAAGCGAAATGCAGTTCCTCGACTTTTATTCCTGTTTTGCGATCCCGGTGTTCAATCAATGCAATCACTTTGGATTGGCCGTGGATGATCCGCGCGGATTGACGTTGACTGGCGGCTTGCCGTTCTTTGGCGGTGCAGGAAACAACTATTCAGCGCACGCGATCTGCGAAGCAGTTGAGCGAGTGCGCGGCAACCTTGGCTCATATGCTCTGGTTGGTGCCAACGGCGGCTGGATGAGCAAATATGCAACCGGGATTTACTCGACTGAACCGGCAGACTGGTCGGCCAACGATCGGTTTGAGAAACTGCCGATAGCTAACAATGGAGTGCCATTCAGTGAAGAACCATTCGATAGCGCAACGGTAGAGAGCTACACGATCAATTACAGCAAGGCGGGCAGCGATGCCGTGTTCATCGGGCGCAATGCTGCGGGTGAGCGCGTGGTTGGGAATGCTGACCTTGATGACGCGCGTACGCGTGAACTGTTCGAAAGTGGCGAACCGTTTGGTGCGAAGCTGACCGTCACACGGGATGAACGCGGACGTAATATCGGTAAGCTTGCCTAATCGTTCTTGCGTTCGCCGCCGAGGAAATCGAGCGCGTCAAAGCCTTCGGGTGCGGGGACTTCTGTAATCGGATCGTCGCGGTCATCAAATTCAGTGCGCAAAGCCCGGCTCATGATTGCATGCATGTGATACATCGCCGTTGTGTACGTCAGCTCGAGGATTTCCTCGTCTGAGAACTGCTCTTTCAATTCAACGAATAACGCGTCGGGCACGCGGCCTTGATGTGTGACAAGCCTGTCTGCATAGGCCAGCACGAGGCGTTCTTTCGCATCAAAGCACGGCGCCGTTTGCCACACCGGGATCGCTTCAATTTTGGCGTCGGGATAGGCGAGCCCGCGCAGGCTCTTGCAGTGCTGAGAGAATACGAACTGGCTGCCCGTGGCCCATCCGGCCCAAGTCTGGCCCAGCTCGCGCAATACCGGATCCAGCTTGCGCGAAGGATCGCGATAATAGGCAAAGCCTTGCGCGGCGTGCTTCAATGTTGCGGGCGAATTGGCAAAGATAGTCCACCAATCGCCCGGCGTGCCGGTTGGCGTACCTGGCTCTGCGACTGGATCGCGATCTCCGAACAACAGCTTATATAGCGGTAATGCGACCTTTTCGTCAGCTTCCGCCTTGGGAACCTCTCTCAATCGGGGCATGGCTCAGGCCTCCACTCTATCGGCCGCTGTCGCGGGTTCATGTGCGACATCTTCGGGCCCGAAGCTTTTTGTCGTGGCGGCAAACTCCAGCATGATGCTATTGGGGTCAGTAAAATAGACGGATCGGACGAACACGCCTTCGTGTTTTTCGCGCGCGACGCCCATCGGGCTGTCGTCATGGTTTACGACAGCATGGGTATGAGAGACACCGGCTTGCTCAAGTCGGTCGAGCGCTTCTTCAAGCTCATCTTCGTCCATGTCGAATGCTAAGTGGTTCATGGATCCGACGGCGGTCTTCGCGTCGCCAGGAAAGCTTTTGACTGAGGCGATGCCGGGGGCAGCGGGCGGAGCATCTGCCCACCAGAAGAAAGCGACACTCGCACCGCCGCCGCAGTCGAAGAAGAAGTGCTGTCCACCGCCCGGCAGTTCAACCGTCTTGAACAGCGGCATATTGAGCACTTCGGTGTAGAAACGAACCGTTTCCTTCATGTCGCGGCACACCAGTGCGATATGGTTGATACCTTTGGTCTTGATCATCTCGCCTTCTCCCGCCACCTTCGTGCACGCATCGCTGCACGCTGGCAAATAGGCAGATCAGATAGGTGGGGCGGCGTGCCGCCTGCCAGTCTCACCGCCGCTTTGACAAAATGACGGGCTTCGCGTATTTAGTTACAAAAGAAACTATATTGATTCTCACTGGACTAAGCTCATGAACACGCACGAAACCCTTCACTCTGGCGACCTCTTCGAAAATCCCGCTGGCCTTGATGGATTTGAATTCGTTGAATTCTGCGCGCCCGAGAAGGGGCAGCTTGAAACGGTTTTTGAAGCAATGGGGTTCACTCATGTGGCTTCGCACCGTTCCAAGGACGTGCATCTGTGGCGTCAAGGCGGCATCAATTTGATCGCCAACTACGAGCCGCGCAGCGCGGCATGGTATTTCGCGCGCGAGCATGGACCGTCGGCATGCGGCATGGCGTTTCGTGTGCGCAACGCTGCCGCGGCCTGGGACCATCTGATGGAGCTGGGCGCAGAGCCGGTCGCAGTTGAAACGGGACCAATGGAACTTGCGATCCCTGCAATCCGCGGCATCGGCGGCGCGATCCTATATCTGGTTGATCGTTACGAAGACGAGAATGGAGAGGGTCTGTCGATCTATGACATCGATTTCGAATATTTGCCCGGCGTTGAAAAACACCCTGAAGGCGCAGGCTTCAAGCTGATCGATCACCTGACGCACAACGTCTACACCGGCCGGATGAAGTACTGGGCCGACTATTACGAGAGCTTGTTCAATTTTCGCGAAATCCGCTTCTTCGACATTAAAGGCGAGTATACCGGCCTGACGTCCAAGGCGCTGACCGCGCCTGACGGCAAGATCCGCATCCCGCTCAATGAAGAGGGCGAGGGCGGCAAGGGTCAGATCGAGGAATTCCTGCGCGAATTCAACGGTGAAGGCATCCAGCATATCGCGCTGATCTGCGATGATCTGGTCGCTTGCTGGGACCGTCTTAAAGACATGGGCGTTCCCTTCATGAACGCGCCGCCTGTCACGTACTACGAGATGCTCGATGAGCGTCTTCCGGGTCACGGAGAAGATGCTGAAGCGCTGAAGATGCGTGGTATCCTGCTCGATGGCACGACTGAGGGTGGTCAGCCCCGCCTGTTGCTACAGATTTTTGCAGAAGCACAAGTTGGTCCGGTGTTTTTCGAATTCATTCAGCGCAAGGGCGACGATGGCTTCGGAGAAGGTAATTTCAAGGCGCTCTTCGAAAGCATCGAGCGTGACCAGATCGCGCGTGGTGTACTCGACACAAAGACTGCGGAGCCTGCAGAATGACAGCAGCCATAAAGCCATCTGGCATCCATCACGCCGCCTATCGCTGCAAGGACGCAAAAGAAACTGTCGAATGGTACGGCCGTGTGCTGGGCATGGAATACACCACGGCCTTTGCTGAGGATCATGTACCGTCAACTGGCGAGTATGATCCCTACATGCATGTCTTCCTTGATGCAGGTAACGGTAACATCCTCGCGTTCTTCGAACTGCCTAATCAGCCGACCATGGGCCGCGATGAAAACACCCCGGCATGGGTCCAGCATCTCGCCTTTCGGGTCGCATCGGAAGACGAATTGCTCGCTGCCAAGGCGCATATAGAAGCGCAAGGCATCGATGTGCTTGGCCCGACACATCACGGCATCTTCAAGTCGATCTATTTCTTCGATCCGAATGGTCACCGAGTCGAGCTGGCGGCCGATATCGGCACGCGAGACCAATACGATGAGCTGAAGCGCGTTGCGCCCTTGATGCTCGACGAATGGAGTGAGACAAAGACAGCACCGCGCCATGCCGATTGGCTGCATGAGATTGCGCGCGCAGAGCACGGTCTGGAATCGCGCGACTAAACTGAAGTCAAATCGGCTTCGCGATAAGACGAATCTTGTTACGATGCCATTCATATGTTAACGTTCCCAAAAGCCGGGTTTTGGGAGCTCATGCACAATGTGGAAACCGATAATCGCTGTGGCGGCATTGGCACTTATTGGTCTAAGCGCTGCCCCGCTATCTGCCGACCAAAATGTTATTGCAGAACTTGATGCGCAACTTCCAGGAACACTGGTCAACGACCCTACAAGGCTTGATTGGGAAAGTTATGGCAGTGATTTAGAGCGTAGTGTCGTCCAAGACGAGGCGATACCTGGCGGCGGCGTTGCTGTCCGCTTCGATATCAAGCGGGCGGACGAGTTTATCTACGCTGCGGGGACCAACGTGCCTCTGACCAAACCGGTTCGCCGTGGCGATACCATTACTATCGGGTTCTATGCCCGAGCGATTGGAGCACAGACGGACGATGGTAGAGGCGTTCTGCGGGTTCGTTTCCAGCAAAATGCGCCACCCTATCCCGGTTTTGGAGAAAAGACGCTTTCTATTGGCAACGAATGGGAATGGTACGAAGTAACCGCTGATGCCGAGCAGGCCTTGCGAAGGCGGGATGGAATCGTGGCTCTTCAATTTGGACGCACACGCCAAGTGCTCGAAATTGGACAGACCATCGTGGTATCCGGATCAGGTCGGATAGCTTCGGACGTCCCCGCAGCGCCAACTCAGCCCACAGCTATAGCTGAACCCAAGCCTAAGCCGACGCCTATCCCTGTGGTTCGTGAAGAACCCTTGATCCCTGACGCCTTGCAGGGTGCAGGCGAACTGCTCAATGATCCGCGGGGCAGCGATTGGCGGGTGATAGGCGATATGGCGGCTGCGGAGCAGCGTGAAGAGCCAGCAATATGGCTCAATAGAGCAACGCGTTTCACTGTGGGCACCCCTTCCGATGATCCGGATTCGTTGTCGCTAGCGATCCCTCTCGACGCCTCGATCGAAGCTGGCGATAGTCTGCTAATTGCAGTGGCCGGAAGGACCGAACAGGCCATAACACCTGATCGCCGTGCGCGTGTCGAAGCCAAGATCGACGATCTGGAGCCAGGCCGTGGGAATTTTGCGCAGGCGCTTTTCCCATTGGGCGAAGACTGGCAACTGATCCGCCTGCGGGCCCAGTCGCCGCGTGCTTATGCTCCGAGAGCCGCGGAACTGGTGCTTAGTTTTGCTGGATATGCGCAGATCGTCGATATTGGGCCGGTCTACGTATTTCGAACAGAGCCGACGGAATAGTGCCAAGGTAATAGATAACAAAAGCGCAGGGTGTGTCGGTTGCATTTTGCGCTATGAAAGCGGGATCTAAAGGAGATTCAGCTCTATGACCGGCTTTGTTGCCCGCCCAGTACCTAGCTACCCAACGCATTGTGCGACCGAACAATATGACGCGATGTATGCGCGTTCGCTCCAAGATCCGGACGGTTTCTGGCTAGAGCAGGCTCAGCTGCTGGACTGGGTGCAGGCTCCAGACAAAGGCGGTGAATGGTCGTATGACCCTGTCGTTATCAAGTGGTTCGCGGACGGATCCCTTAACCTTTGCTACAATGCGGTGGACCGTCATGTTGATGCCGGGCGGGGCGATACGACTGCGCTGATTTTCGAGCCAGATGATCCAGCATCGCCGGGCCGCAGTCTGACCTATCGCGAGTTGCATGCCGAAGTGGTTCAGATGGCCAATGCGCTGAAATCGCTGGGTGTGACCAAAGGTGAACGCGTCACGATTTATATGCCGATGGTAATTGAAGGCGTACTGGCCATGCTCGCCTGCGCACGGATCGGTGCGATCCATTCAGTGGTATTCGGCGGGTTTTCTCCTGAAGCGCTTGCGGGGCGCATTGTCGATTGCGGCAGCCGGTTCGTGATTACGGCTGATAGTGGGCTCCGAGGATCAAAACCGATACCGCTGAAAGATAATGTCGATGCCGCGCTGAAGATCGACGGCGTCGATGTATCGGGCGTCTTGGTGGTCAAGCATACCGGCGCAGATGTTGCGATGAGTGAGTGCCGCGATAACTGGTATCATGAATTGAAATCTGACGCGGATTGCCCTTGCGAGGAAATGAATGCCGAGGATCCGCTATTCATTCTCTACACATCAGGATCGACCGGAAAGCCCAAGGGCGTGCTGCACACCACCGGCGGATACGGCGTCTGGACCGCGACCACCTTCAACTACATATTCGATTATCAGCCCGGCGAGGTCTTCTGGTGCTCGGCCGATATTGGCTGGGTCACGGGCCACAGCTATATCGTGTACGGCCCGCTGATGAACGGCGCCACGCAGATCGTGTTTGAAGGCGTACCGAATTATCCGGACCATGGGCGTTTCTGGGACGTTATCGCCAAGCACAAGGTCAATATTTTCTACACTGCACCCACCGCTATTCGCGCACTGATGCGCGAGGGCGATAGCTTCGTGGAGGTGCATGACCGGTCATCGCTGCGGCTGCTCGGCACAGTGGGCGAGCCGATCAATCCAGAGGCTTGGCGCTGGTACCACGAAGTGGTGGGCGAGGGGCGCTGCCCGATCATCGACACTTGGTGGCAGACTGAAACCGGCGGCTGCATGATCACAACACTACCAGCGGCGCATCACATGAAGCCCGGCAGCGCGGGCAGGCCGTTCTTCGGTGTGCGGCCACAACTGGTGGGCAATGAAGGCGAAGTTCTGGACGGGGCAACCAGCGGCAATCTGTGCATCACGCACAGCTGGCCAGGCCAAGCGCGCACCGTTTACGGTGATCACGAGCGGTTCGTGCAGACCTATTTCAGCACCTATCATGGCAAGTATTTCACCGGCGATGGCTGTCGCCGCGATGAAGACGGATATTACTGGATCACGGGCCGCGTAGACGATGTGATCAACGTTTCCGGACACCGGATGGGCACTGCAGAGGTGGAAAGTGCGCTGGTATTACATCCGCTTGTTTGCGAGGCGGCGGTCGTGGGATATCCGCACGACATCAAGGGGCAAGGTATCTATTGCTATGTTACCCTGAATGCCGATGCTGAAGTTACGGACGATTTGGTCGCTGAGCTGCGCCAGCATGTGCGCAAGGAAATCGGCCCCATCGCCACGCCCGATCACATCCACTTAACGCCCGCGTTGCCAAAGACTCGCAGCGGCAAGATCATGCGGCGTATCCTCCGCAAGATTGCAGAGAATGACTACGGCTCGCTGGGCGACACCTCTACGCTGGCTGATCCGAGCGTGGTCGAAAGCCTGATTGAGGGGCGACAGAATCGGTAGAGACTAATGCACCCGTGCGGCCCCAGCACCGCGCGGTACACGGATATTCTCGACCAAGGCATCGATTTCTGCGGGCGGTTTGGCGGTCATCCGTGCGACCCCGATCGCAACGGCGAAGTTCAATACCATTCCGACCACGCCGATTCCTTCAGGCGAAATGCCGAACAGCCAATTTTCGGCTGTGTTTGCGGCTGGCTCCCACAGCTTGAAGTAAGCGATGTAGAGGAATGTCGAAGTCAGGCCCGCTACCATCCCTGCAATCGCGCCTTCGCGGTTCATACGCTTGCTAAAAATACCCATAAAGATCGCCGGGAACAGGCTTGCGGCAGCGAGGCCAAAGGCGAAAGCGACCACTTGCGCCACCCATCCCGGCGGATAGATCCCGAGATATCCTGCAACCACAATAGCTGCAGTTGCAGCGATGCGCGCCGCCAACAGTTCACCCTTCTCGGATATGTCGGGCTTGAAAGTGGACTTTAGCAGATCGTGGCTGACCGAACTTGAAATGACCAGCAGCAGTCCGGCAGCTGTGGACAGCGCGGCGGCTAAGCCGCCAGCGGCCACCAGCGCGATTACCCATCCGGGCAGGTTACCAATCTCGGGGTTCGCCAGAACCATTATGTCGCGGTCGACATAAACTTCGTTTTCATTGACCGTCGCCGTGTTGTCGAGCAGCCGCTCTCCCGAATTGCCAACGCCACTCTCGCTAAATTCGGGGCTGCCTGCGAATGCGTCGCCGGCCCGGTATTGCATGACGCCATCACCATTCTTGTCGCGCCAGGCAATCAGGTCATTGGCTTCCCAATTGGTGAACCACTCGGGCGCTTCGGCATAATGTGTCTCATTGACGGTATCGACAAAGTTGAGCCGTGCGAATGCGCCTACTGGCCCTGCTGTGGTGTACAGCAGCGCGATAAAGATCAGCGCCCACCCGGCCGAGCGGCGCGCATCCGATGCCTTGGGTACGGTGAAAAAGCGCACGATCACATGGGGCAGGCCTGCAGTGCCAACCATAAGCGCCAGCGTAATGCAGAACACATCAATCATCGACTTGCTGCCTTCAGTATATTGCCCGAACCCTAGGTCCATCAGGACAAGATTGAGCTTTTCCAGCACGTACAGACTGCTGCCATCGCTGACCTGTGAGCCCAGCCCAAACTGCGGGATTGGATTGCCGGTGATCATGAAGCTCAGGAAGAAGGCTGGCACCATATAGGCGAAGATCAGTACGCAATATTGCGCGACCTGAGTGTAGGTGATGCCCTTCATCCCGCCCAGGACCGCATAGACAAACACTATGCCCATGCCGATGATCACGCCCCACAGGATTGGCACATCCAGAAAGCGGCTAAACACGATGCCCACGCCGCGCATCTGGCCTGCGATATAGGTGAAGCTGATAAAGATCAGGCAAATCACCGCGACCACACGTGCAGCCTTGGAATAATACCGCGTGCCAATGAAATCCGGAACTGTGAACTGGCCAAATTTGCGCAGGTACGGCGCAAGCAGTAGCGCGAGCAGCACATAGCCGCCGGTCCAACCCATCAAGTAAACCGAGCCATCATAGCCTGCGAAAGCGATGATGCCCGCCATCGAAATGAAGCTTGCCGCGCTCATCCAGTCGGCTGCGGTTGCCATGCCGTTGACAACCGGATTTACACCTCCGCCAGCGACGTAGAATTCCTTTGTCGAGCTTGCGCGGCTCCAGATGGCAATGCCGATGTAGAGCGCAAAACTCGCACCGACGAAGAGATAGATCAGTGTTTGCGTCTCCATTAACCGGCCCCACCTTCCATAGAGGCAGCGACTTCGTCGTCATCATCAAGGTTAAAACTTTGTTCGATCTTGTGAATTCGCCAATTGTAGAAGAATATCAGAGCGATGAAGGTGTAAATTGACCCTTGCTGCGCAAACCAGAAGCCAAGCGGATAGCCCCCCAGCATGAACTGATTGAGCCAGTCTCGAAACAGGATACCTGCACCGAAAGAGACGGCGAACCAGATCGCCATGAGCGTGAGCAACAGTCGAATATTCGCTGTCCAATAGCGGCTATTTGATTCCCCCGCTGCGGATTCGTGCTCGTGTTCGCTCATACTGTCCCCTCCAAGGCAATGCATGGCAGCTTTCCTTTGAATTTGTCCAGTCACAGTCATTTGGTCGCACCTTGGCGATGGACCTTGGTACTCAGGCTGGTAAGACGTTCGCCCGACTCCAAGGAGACCCAAGTGACTGATTATCCCCAACTCGAACTTCTTATTGGCGGCGAAGCAATTGGCGCTGCTGGTCGCGAGACGATCGATGTGCTTGATCCGGCCAGCGGCGATGTCATCGCAGCATTGCCTGCAGCGACCGCGGCGGATCTTGATGCGGCGCTGGATTCAGTTTCAAAAGGCTTCAAAAGCTGGCGCAAGACATCTGCTGACGAACGCGAAGCAGTGCTGCGCAAAGGTGCGGCACTGATCCGCGAACGCGCCAAGGAAATCGGTGCGGCAATCACCCTAGAGCAGGGCAAGCCGTTCAAGGAAGCTGTAGGCGAGACGATTTACTGCGCCATGCTGCTGGAATTCTATGCGGGTGAATGCAAACGGCTATATGGTCGTACACTGGTTCGTCCCGATGGTCAGCGCGCAGAAGTAAGGTATGAGCCTGTCGGTCCGGTGGCGGGATTTTCAGCATGGAATTTCCCGGCATTGAACGTGATGCGCAAGGTGGGCGGTCCGCTGGCGGCAGGTTGCTCAGTCATCGTCAAACCGTCCGAGGAAACACCCGCAGGCGGTCTCGGCATCGTCAAGGCGCTGCACGACGCAGGTGTTCCAGGAGAGGTGCTGCAATGCGTTTTCGGCGTTCCATCGGACATCAGCGAACACTTGCTGGCCAGCCCGGTGATCCGCAAAGTGACCTTCACCGGATCAACAGCGGTCGGCAAGCATCTGGCCAAATTGGCTGCCGAGGATTTGAAGCGCACTACGATGGAACTGGGCGGCCACGGGCCAGTCCTGATTTTCAGCGATGCCGACATTGACAAGGCGCTCGACACCATGTCCGCCAACAAGTTCCGCAATGCGGGGCAGGTATGTGTCAGCCCAACGCGCTTCCTGGTCGAAGAAGATGTCTTCGAACGCTTCCGTGACGGGTTCGTTGAACGAGCAAAAGCGATCAAGGTTGGCAATGGCATGGATGGGGATACGCAGATGGGCCCGATGGCAAGTCAGCGTGGCCCGGATGGTATTCAGGCGAAGCTTGCGGACGCGCTGGACAAAGGCGCGAAGCTTGAAGCCGGCGGCAACCGGATCGGCAATCAGGGCTTCTTCCATGAGCCGACAGTGCTCTCCGAAGTCCCGCTGGATGCCGAGATCATGAACGAAGAGCCGTTCGGTCCGGTTGCGTTGATCCACCCGATGAAGGGCGAAGCTGCGATGGTCGAGGAGGCGAACCGGCTGCCATACGGCTTGGCGGCATATGCCTGGACACAAGATGCCGGGCGCCGTATGCGCATGGCTAGTGATATCGAAGCGGGTATGGTCGCAATCAACAACGGCTCGGTCAGTGCCGCCGATGCGCCCTTCGGCGGAGTCAAATGGTCCGGTTCCGGCTTGGAAGATGGCGCAGAGGGCGTGACCGCCTGTCTGGTTTCAAAGACCGTGCATGAAAGCGCCTAGGGGAGACAAGGTATGAAAACACGCGCCGCCGTGGCTTTCGAAGCGAAGCAGCCGCTTGAGATTGTCGAGCTGGATCTGGAAGGTCCCAAGGCGGGTGAAGTGCTGGTCGAGATCATGGCGACCGGTATTTGCCACACCGATGCCTATACGCTTGATGGCTTCGACAGCGAAGGCATCTTCCCCAGCGTGCTGGGCCACGAAGGGGCGGGCATCGTGCGCGAAGTCGGCCCCGGTGTCACCAGCGTGAAGCCAGATGATCACGTGATCCCGCTTTACACACCCGAATGCCGCCAGTGTAAATCCTGCCTTTCCGGCAAGACGAACCTGTGCACCGCGATCCGCGCGACACAGGGGCAGGGGTTGATGCCGGACGGTACCAGTCGCTTCAGTTACAAGGGGCAGACGATCTTCTACTACATGGGCTGTTCGACCTTTTCGAACTTCACTGTCCTGCCCGAGATCGCTGTGGCCAAGATTCGCGAGGACGCCCCGTTCCAGACCAGCTGCTACATCGGCTGCGGAGTGACGACAGGTGTCGGCGCCGTGACCAATACCGCCAAAGTGCAGGTGGGCGACAATGTGGTGGTGTTCGGCCTCGGCGGCATCGGCCTCAATGTGATCCAGGGCGCGCGGCTGGCTGGCGCGAACAAGATCATCGGCATCGACATCAATGAGACCCGCGAGGAATGGGGCGGCAAGTTCGGCATGACCGATTTCCTCAACACGCGTGGCATGAGCCGCGACGACATCGTTACCAAGGTGGTGGCCATGACCGATGGCGGCGCGGATTACACCTTTGACTGCACCGGAAACACCGAAGTGATGCGCACCGCTCTGGAATGCTGCCACCGTGGTTGGGGAACCAGCGTGATCATCGGCGTGGCCGAAGCGGGCAAGGAAATCGCTACCCGCCCGTTTCAGCTGGTGACAGGACGCAACTGGCGCGGTACCGCATTTGGCGGAGCCAAGGGTCGCACCGACGTTCCGAAAATCGTTGACTGGTACATGGACGGGAAGATCCAGATCGACCCCATGATTACTCATGTGCTGAGCCTCGAAGAGATCAACAAGGGCTTCGACCTGATGCATGCAGGCGAGAGCATCCGGAGCGTGGTGGTGTACTGATGGCTACAAAAGTAAATTTTTCCGAGAAATTCGCCTTGCTTTGAGAGCATTGGGCACCCCCCTTGCTGCACGGTACAATGGCAACGAGGTGCCCTTGTGCAAGGTCGAGGGCGAATATCACTGGCACCAGCATCCTGACACCGATGAGCTGTTCCTGGTTATCGAAGGCGAGCTCGATATGGAGTGGCGCGACCGGACCGAGAATCTTGTACAAGGGGACCTGATTGTCGTCCCGCGCGGGACTGAACACCGCCCCTGCGCACGCAAGGGTTAGGTCAAGCTGTTCGTGATGGATGCAGATGGCACACCGAATACCGGCGATGGGGAAACGGCATTCAAACCCATCGAAGTCTAAGCCTGCGCTAGTTCAGGCCTGCACAACCTTCTGTTCGATCGCGCCAAAGATTGAGTGATTGTCACGATCGCGCATTTCCACGCGCACCGTATCACCCGGCTTCATGAATGGCGTCTTGGGTGCGCCATCATAGATCGTTTCGATCATGCGGATTTCCGCGATGCAGCTGTAGCCTAGCCCGCCTTCGCTGACCGGCTTGCCCGGGCCGCCATCCGCGCCTTTGTTCGAAATCGTGCCTGAGCCGATGATCGCGCCGGCACCTAGATTGCGCGTTTTTGCCGCGTGAGCGACCAATTGCGCCATGTTGAAGGTGGCATCCACGCCCACTTCGGCACGGCCAAAGGCTTCGCCATTGTAATCGACCATCAGCGGCAAGTGGATCAGCGTATCCTTCCACGCATCGCCCAGCTCATCTGGCGTCACACAGACTGGCGAGAATGCGCTGGAAGGCTTGGACTGGAAGAAGCCGAAACCCTTGGCGAGTTCGCCCGGGATCAGCCCGCGCAAGCTCACGTCATTGACCAGCATCACCAGCTTGATGTGTTTTGCTGCGTCCTCTGCCGATACGCCCATGGGCACATCGTCGGTGATCACCGCCACTTCGCCTTCCATGTCGCATCCCCAGGCAGTGTCGCCCAGCGGAATGTCTTCGCGCGGGGCCAGGAAACTGTCGCTGCCCCCCTGATACATCAGCGGATCGTGATAGAAGCTTTCCGGTACTTTGGCATCGCGCGCTTTGCGCACCAGCTCGACGTGGTTGATGTATGCACTGCCATCGGCCCATTGGTACGCGCGCGGCAGCGGCGAATGGGCTTCGCGTTCGTGGAAGCGTTCGCACGGCACCGCCTCATGCTCGACATCCATGGCCAGCACTTCGAGCTTGGGAGCGATTTCCTCCCAATTATCAAGCGCTGCCTGCAATGTCGGCGCGATATTGTCCGCCGCGCAGCAGCGGGTGAGGTCTTTCGATACGACGACGAGCTTACCGTCGCGGGTTCCGTCATTAAGTGAGGCGAGTTTCATGAGGACATCTCGGGATTATCTGGTTGATTGTCTGGGTGCGCGCGCTGGAACTCAGGCAGGGCGAGGCATGCTTGCGCAATGCGCGCGATATGTGGTTTGTCGCTGAAATCGAATTGGAAGCGTTCCGCATTGTAGAACTGCGGCAACAGCACGACCTCGAAGAAGCCGGGCCTGTCGAACAGGAAATCGCCCGTTCCGAGCTGCGCCAGCCGCGCTTCCAGTGGCGCGAATGTACGCGCCAGCCAGTGGCGATACCAAATGTCGATCTCTTCCTGCGAATGGCCGAGCGGATCCTTGAGATACTTCAGCACCGGCAGGTTGTTCACGGCGTGCGTCTCGGTTGCGATCGCATAGGCAAGCTCGCGCGCGGTGTAGCGGTCTTCCAGATCGGCTGGCAGCAGAGAGTTTTCAGGATAGGCTTCATCCAGCCATTCGATCTGCGCCATGGATTGGGCACGGTCGCACCCGTCAGCCTCTAGCATCGGCACGCTACCAAACGGGTTGCGGCTGGTGAAGGCTTCACCCTTCTGCTCGGACGTCAGCAGGTTCACCGGGATATACTCGTAGTCGATCCCTTTCAGCTCCAGCGCGATGCGCAAGCGATAGGTCGTCGAACTGCGGAAGTAGCCATACAGTTTCATCACGTAGAACTCCTACAGGATGGAACACTTGGAACACTGTTCAGGGGTGGAAAAGTCATCCATTTTTCAAGGACTTGCAAAATGCGCCCGTTGGAGCATGTAGGGCGCAATGTTGGATTGGCACGTATGCCTGTCCTATGCCAGTTCTTGGCAGCGTAGGACAGCAACTCGCGCGTTTCCTTCATCAAAACGCCGCGATCCCCGTAATCCCGCGACCCAGGATCAGAGCGTGGACATCATGTGTACCTTCATAGGTGTTGACCGTTTCAAGGTTCACCATGTGGCGGATCACCTGATATTCCCCGCTGATGCCATTGCCGCCATGCATGTCGCGCGCCTGACGCGCGATATCGAGCGCTTTACCGACATTGTTGCGCTTGACCACGCTGATCATGTCCGGCGCAAAGCGGCCTTCGTCCATCAGGCGACCGACGCGAAGCGAGCCTTGCAGGCCCAGCGCGATGTCGGTCAGCATATCTGCCAGCTTCTTTTGGTAAAGCTGCGTTCCGGCCAGCGGGCGGCCAAACTGTTTGCGATCCAGCCCGTATTGCCGCGCAGCGTGCATGCAGAATTCGGCTGCGCCCATCGCGCCCCAGCTAATGCCATAGCGTGCGCGGTTGAGACACCCGAAGGGACCTTTCAGGCCTTGCACATTGGGCAGCAGCGCATCCGCACCTACCTTCACATCATCCATCATGATCATGCCAGTGGTGCTGGCGCGCAGTGAAATCTTGCCTTCGATCTTGGGCGCGGAAAGCCCCTTCATGCCCTTTTCCAGCACAAAGCCGCTAATGCCGCCGCCATGCTCTTCGCTTTTTGCCCAGACCACGAACACATCGGCGAAAGGCGCGTTCGAAATCCAGGTCTTGGAACCATTGAGGACATATCCATCGCCGTCCTTCTTCGCGACGGTCTTCATGCCAGCAGGGTCAGAACCTGCGTCGGGCTCGGTCAGGCCAAAGCAGCCGATCAGCTGGCCCGAGGCGAGGCCGGGCAAGTATTTGCGGCGCTGTTCTTCCGATCCGTATTCATAGATCGGGAACATCACGAGCGATGATTGGACCGAAGCCATCGAGCGATACCCGCTGTCGACGCGTTCGATCTCGCGCGCAATCAATCCGTACGCAACATAGCCAGCGCCTGCGCCGCCGTATTCCTCCGGAATGGTTGCGCCCAGCAGGCCCGCCTGGCCAAACATCGGGAAAAGTTCGGGTGCGTCGATTTCGTCAGCGAAAGCTTTTATTACGCGCGGCTGCAACTCGCTTTGTGCAAAGCCATGCGCGGCATCACGGATCATCCGCTCGTCTTCGGTCAGCTGGGTTTCCAGATCAAAGGGATCTTCCCAGTTAAACGGCACCATTCCGGCCATTAGTTACTCCTGAAACTATTTTACGGCTCCATTCGCAGGAATGGCGTGCGGCGACAAGTCTTGTCTAGCGATTCAAGAGTGTGCGTGAAAGGGGCGATGCGGAAGGCGCGAATGAGCACATTCCCTATCGAGGTTTCTCCCTTGAACCGGTGTCGCGACTGGTTCAGCCGTTCTGGCCAAACTTGCTTGTAAAGCCGGCCTCGTCGCCTGCACTCAACAGTTTGGCTTGCTCCACCCATGCATCGCGGCGGATGCGCCCCTGGAAGCGCCCGAGGTTGGCATCGATGCGCTCGATATCCGCATCATTCCATGCGGCAATATCTGCGAAACGCGTCACGCCTTGTTCGCGCAGCAATGTCGCGATCTTGGGGCCAAGGCCTTTAATCCGGGTCAGGTCATCGGCGCCGGCTGGAGTTGGCGCGGTAACCGAAGCTGGTGCGGGGTCAGCGTCAAGAGGCGGCGCAGGTGTGCCTGCATCAATCAGCGCCTGATTACGGCTCGCGCGCTCTGCGCCTTCATCGAGCACGTCCCTGGTCGAGCTCTCTCGCACAACCTTGGCCTTGCGGTTGGCGCGGCCAATCAGCCAGACAATTGCGATCGCGACCACAAATCCGATCGCGATATAGACTCCATAGGCTTCCAGAATTTCAGCAGCAGTCATCAATCAACATCTTCCTCAGCTCGGCGTGTCACCGCCAACATTCTTGCGAAACAGCAGCCGGTCTTCTTCGCCGAATCCCTTGCGCCAGATCACAAAGCCATAAGTTGCCAGAATCGCCGGAATGCCGAAGATCAACTCCATCCATTCGGGCAATTGCGTGAACGCGAAGCCCACAATTACCGCAGGCGCGGTTGCCCATACAAGGCCCCAGCGCCAATTGCTGACCGGCGCTTTAAGCAGATTCTTGAGCAGCAATGCCTTTATCAGGCTGGAGGCGCCGAGCGCCAGGAACAGTGCGCCAGCGGCGCCAGCGGCTTTGAAGCCTTCGTCCAGCTGCAGATACTCTGCCAGCATGATGAGGCCAATCGTCAGCGCGGCTTGAAGCGCGATGATCCCGATTGAAATCGCGAGGTTACGTTTGCGCGCAATATAGACCAGCACGCTTTCGGAAACGACCGCCATCGACGCAACGACTTCGGCGGCAAGCAGGATTGCGAGCGCGCCTGTACCGCCGACAATTGCCGGGCCGCCAAGCCCCATCACCGCTTCGCCAGGTATGGCCAGCGCAAGCGCAATCGCAGCCTGAACCGCAATGATCCAGAACCCGACCTGGCGCACTTGCGCCGCGATCGCGTCCATATTGCCGATCTTCAGGTTCTTGGTCACAACCGGAGACAGAATGGGTTCAAAGCTAGACTTTAGCTTTTGCGGCAGAGTGGCAATTTCTTTCGCGAAGAAGTAGATGCCCACTGCGCGCTCTGACGTGAATTGACCAAGCAAGAATACATCGAGCAATCGCGTACTGCGCTCGATCACGTCGGCGCCGGAAAGCGGTAAGGCCCGCAGGACCATCGAACCAAGATAGCGCGGGCGGGGGCGCCATCCATCAGGCAAGCCGTAAGTGCGGATGAATGACCACAAGGCTGTCAGAAGCGCGGCATAAATCGCAACGACAAAGGCGAGTGCCAGCCCGCTCTCGCGTGCGCCGGGTATGTAAAAGAACGCGAGCACAGCGATTGACTTGACCCATGGCTCGACAAGCGCGCGTGCGCGTACGGTTGTGGTAATATCATATCGATAGGCCTGCGCGGCGAGCAAGATCTCGGTCAGCGCAAAGGCAGGGATCGCTGCCACCATCAGGATGTCAAGCGGGCCGTTGACGCCGTTCGGGAACATGATTGCTGGAAAGATCAGTACAATCACTGCCGCGAAAGCGGACACGATGAGTGCGGCCAGCATCCCGTCGAACACGAGATTAACGGGTTTCTGAGCGTCTTGATCGGCCCCTTCGGTCAATCGTTGTGCAAGCCCGCGCTTCTCGCCCAGAGCGCAGAACAGCGCGAATATCTCGATAATGACGAAGGCCGATGCGAAGCGGCCCATGTCTTCGACGCCATACAAGCGGTAGCCAATGAACAGGAACGGGATGCCGCCGATCAAGCGGATCAGGAAGCCAAGCGTGTTGGTTCGCCCGCCCTTGGCGAGAGTTGCCATGTCGTCTTTGTGTGCAGAATCAGCGCTGCTCACACAGGCTCGCCCTGTTCGGTGGTCAATGGCCGTGCGAGCAGTTGCGCAACAACTTTGGCAGGGGTTGCGCCGCCCAGGATGGCATTGACCGCTTCAACGATAGGCATATCGATTTCGCGTCCTTGCGCCAGTTCATGCAGGACGGGGGCCGTGTGCGCCCCTTCGGCAACTGTCTTGCGATCCGCCATCAATTCGGCCGCGCTTTTGCCTTCGCCCAGCGCTTTGCCCAGCGAGAAGTTACGGCTCGACGTACTGCTGCAAGTCAAAACCAGATCGCCCAGACCGCACAGACCCGACAGCGTGTCACGCTGCCCGCCCAGCGCCTGCCCGAAACGCAGCATTTCGGCATAGCCACGCGCGATCAGCGCCGCACGTGCGTTCTGGCCCAGGCCAAGCCCGTCCACCACGCCGCACGCGATTGCGAGCACATTCTTGATCGACCCGCCGATCTCGGCTCCGGTCACATCCTCTGTGAAATAGGGGCGGAAAGTCGGCCGCGCGATAGCAGTGATCAGCCGATCCCATTGTGCTTCACCGCCAGTGCAGGCGAGTGTGACTGCCGTCGGCAGGCCGGCGGCAACTTCATGTGCAAACGTCGGGCCGGACAGAACGGCAATTTCACTGTCAGGCAGCGCGTCCTTCGCGACATCGTTCATCAAGCGGCCCGTGCCCGCTTCGATACCCTTGCTGCACAGCACAAGATCGCCCGGCGCCTTGGGCATCTGCCTTAGCACGCTGCCGAGATGCTGAGCGGGCGTGACGGCGAGAACAATTTCAAGCTCGGCAAACTCGCTCAGATCGCTTGTCGCGCGGATGGTTTCAGCAAGTTTGGCCGACGCCAGATAGGTTGTGTTGCGGTGCGTGCTGTTGATCTCTTCGACTACGTCAGGCTCCAGCGCCCAAAGCACCACATCACGGCCATCACTGGCCAGCATTTGCGCCAAGGCCGTGCCCCATGCGCCTGCGCCAAGGACACCCACCGGTCGGTGAGAGGTCATGCTTTCACTCCTGCGCCGCGTACCGGCTCGGCTTGAGGGTCGAGCGGCCAGCGCGGACGCGCGGCGACATCCAGCGGATCGAAAACGCCAAGCGGCAAGCGTTCGCAGCCAGCCCAAGCGATCATCGCGGCATTATCGGTGCAAAGCGCCATTGGCGGCGCAGTGAAGCGCATCCTGTGCCGTTGAGCAAGCTTTTCCAGTGCAGTGCGGATGGTCTGGTTCGCGGCTACACCGCCTGCGACGACCAGATTGCCAGGCGTCTCGACACGTTCCAAGGCATATTCAAGCCGGTCGATCAGGCAATCGACGGCGGCTTGCTGGAAACTAGCCGCGATGTCTGCGTCGGTATGTTCGCCGCTGTCCTTAGCCCTCAAGACTGCGCTCTTAAGGCCGGCAAAAGAGAAATGCGGTTCTTTCGATCCCTGGAGTGGACGCGGCAATGGCACCGCTTGCGGATCGCCTTGCATGGCTAGCTTTTCCAATGCAGGCCCACCCGGATAGCCAATGCCGAGCACCTTGGCGCTCTTGTCGAAGGCCTCGCCCAACGCGTCATCGATTGTAGTGGCCAATCGGCGATATTCACCGACGCCTTCGACCAGCAGGATCTGGCAATGCCCGCCGGAAACCAGCAGCAAAAGATAGGGAAACTCGAGGTCCGGATTCGCAAGGCGCGGGCTGAGCGCATGCCCTTCCAGATGATTGATCGCGAGCAGCGGTGTGTCAGACGCCATTGCCAGCGCCTTGGCCGTTACAAGGCCAACCATCACCCCGCCGATCAGACCGGGCCCGGCAGTCGCCGCAATCGCATCACAATCCTCCAGCGTCAGACCCGCTTCGTCCATCACGGCTTTGAGCATCGGCGCGAGTTTTTCGGCGTGCGCGCGCGCGGCAATTTCAGGCACGACCCCGCCATAGGGTGCATGCTCTTCGATCTGTGAAGCGATTTTTTCGGCGATAATCGTCCGGTCGCTCGTGAGCAGCGCCACGGCGGTTTCGTCGCAACTCGACTCAATGCCCAGAACGATTTTCGGCTTCGCGTTCATCGCGCTTTCCCTTAGAGGTTTGCGAGGTTAGAGCAAGCTCAGCAATGAAAGACGAAACACCAATTATCCGCCTGGGAACGCGTAATTCCCCGCTGGCGATGGCGCAGGCCTATGAGGCTCGGCGACGACTTTGCGGCGCGCATGGCTGGGATGAATCAAAGGTCGAATTGGTGCCGGTTGTGGCGAGCGGGGATAAAGTACTCGATCGTCCGCTGGCGGAAATCGGCGGCAAGGCGCTGTGGACCAAGGAGCTCGATCATTGGCTGCACGATGGCACAATCGATGCCTCGGTTCATTCGATGAAAGATGTGGAGACGCTACGGCCCGGTACGCTGACAATCGCGGCGGTCATGCCGCGCGCGGACACCGCGGATAGTTTGGTTGGCGCAAAGTCGGTTGCGGACATCCCTGAAGGCGCGACAGTGGGAACCAGCGCGCCGCGCCGCGCGGCGCAGCTGCTGCATGCGCGGCCGGACTGCAAGGTTGTGTCGTTTCGCGGCAATGTCGCAACGCGGCTCGCCAAGCTGGAAAAAGGCGAGGCGGATTGCACTCTGCTGGCCTCTGCTGGACTTGATCGATTGGGAGAGGATTCGGTCGGCGCGCGGCTTGATCCTGAGATATGGTTGCCCGCGCCCGCGCAAGGCGCGATCGGGATCGAATGCCGCACCGATGATGCTCAGACGCAAGAATTCTTGGCGGCAATAGACCACGCGCCGAGTCACCGCGCAGTCATGGCCGAACGCACTCTGCTAAAGGCACTGGGCGGAAACTGCCATAGCCCGATCGCGATGCTGACCACAGCGCAGGATGATGTATTGGCGCTGCGCTGCGCCCTGTTCAGCCCGGATGGTCGTGAACGGATCGAAGCGACGCATAGCGGCTCAGCGGAGGATCTCGCATGGGTCGCGGCCATGGGGAGAGAACTGATCGCGCGCCTTACGCCCGGCATGGCACCACATTTCGGGCAACACGAGGTGTGACAAAGGCCTTCGCCATCCGGCCCGAGCCGGGGCTTTCCAAGACCATCGCAGCGGGTGCGGCGCGCGCGCTACCCATCGCTGGGGTAGCGCTTTTCAAAGTGATACCGAGTGGTTGGACTTTGCCGGATCTGGAGGCATTTGATGCACTTCTGGCGGGAAGCGCCAATGCCTTCCGCCATGGCGGGGACAAGCTTTCCGCTCTCACTCATCTACCGGTCCTCGCCGTAGGGCAAACGACCGCGGATGCCGCGCGTGACGCTGGCTTTACGGTCGCACGGGTCGGTTCTGGCGGATTGCAGCAAGTACTCGACGGGATCGGCGGCGATTTTCAGCATCTCTTGCGCCTTTCAGGCGAAGATCATGTGACGCTTTCCTCTCCCGCCGATGTGCAGATCACCGAACGCATCGTCTATCGGATTGGCAAGGTCGACTTGCCAGAAGAGGTCGCGGCGCAACTATCCAAGGGGGCGCTTGTCCTGTTGCACTCAGCCGAGGCGGCGCAGCACTTCGTGAATGAATGCAATCGTTTGGGCGTTGATCGGACGCATGTTTCGCTTTGTGCGCTGGGCCCGCGCATTCTCGAACCGGTCGGAGAGGGTTGGCAAGCGGCGCGCGCGGCTGCTAGTCCCAACGAGAACGATCTCTTGGCCTTGGCAATTGCAATGTGCCAAGAATAAGACCGGGACAGAGTGATGGTGGTTAAAGGCTGGCGAAAGCCTGTGGGTCGTAGAACGGAAAAATATGGAATCTAGGTTTGGTAGCCGACGCACAAAGCCTTCAAAGGGCCCGATTTTCTGGGCGGTTGCGGCTGCGTTTCTGCTGGGTGCGTCGATTGTAGGGATTTTCTACTGGCAAGATACGAAAGAAGAAGAGCCGGTCGCGCTGTCCAATGAAGCGGGCCAGGCGCAGGCCGATCTCCCCGCCATCGCCGATAGCGCCGAAGACGCGCCAGCACCCAGTCCCACGCCAGCTGAAGAGGCGGCCGTGGTAGTAGCCGCGGTAGAAGCAACCGAAGCGGTTGAACGCGTTGCTGAGCAACAAGGCGGACTTGATCAGCGATTGGCAGCGGCGGAACAGCGACTTGCGCGTCTGGACCTGCAAGCACAGGCTGCAGCGGGTAATGCCGCGCGTGCCGAAGGTCTGTTGATCGCATTTGCCACGCGCCGTTATATCGAGCGCGGCGAAGAGCTGGGTTATCTGGCAGACCAGCTAAGGCTGCGCTTCGGCGACAGCTGGCCCAATGCGGTGCGAACCGTGATCAGTTTCTCGCGTGATCCGATAACGCTGGATTCCCTCCTGGCGCGGCTGGATGGCCTCGCTCCAGAGCTTCAGAAAAGCGAAGGGATCAACAGTTGGGCTGATTTCCGGCGCGAATTGAGTGAATTGTTCGTTGTGCGGCGTGAAAGCACACCATCGCCTCAGCCCGCGCGGCGTTTGGAACGCGCGCGGCAGTTCCTGGAGAGTGGGCGGATCGATTCCGCTATCGGAGAGATCAAGAATATGCCCGGGGCGGCAACCGCAGAAGACTGGATTGCCGATGCGGAACGCTATGCCGCTGCAATGAGTGCGCTGGAAACCATCGAGATGGCAGCCGTGCTTGATCCGGGCCGCTTGCGCGATGGCACAGGTACGCCTGTTGAACAGCGTAGCCCGGTTGAAGCACCCGGTGGCGAATAAAGCGTTGAGTTAGCCGCGCAGCAAAGCGGGTGCATCGCCAGAAACGCCGCGGGCTTCGTCCATAAACCAATGCTTAAGGCCCGGCATTCGTTGGACGCCAGCCATGCCCAGGCGCCGAACGGCCGATGCTGCCTTGCCGGGCACGCCGAACAACCGGGTCAGCCCGTCTGTCGCGCCCATTACCATCAGCGAGTCGAGCGCACGCCAATTCTCGTATTTCTTGAGCATCTGCTCATTGCCGAGATCGAGGCCCAGCCGCTGCGCTTCTTCCAGTACTTCGACCAGTGCGCCTACATCGCGCAAGCCCAGATTAAGGCCCTGGCCCGCAATCGGGTGCATGCCATGCGCGCTGTCACCCACCAAGACAAGCCGTTCTCCGATAATCTTGGCAGTGTGCTGCAGGCTCAAAGGATATGAAGATCGTTGGCTGTTGAGCGATACTTCGCCCAGCAGATCACCCATGCGTTTTGTAACCTCGGCCAGAAACGCGCGGTCTGACAGCTTCAGAATGCCTGCTGCGTCCTTTTCGTCGACGGTCCAGACCAGCGAGCTGCGATGCGTGCCATCTTCGCCATCAAGCATGGGCAACAGGGCAAATGGGCCAGCCGGATAGAAGATTTCCCACGCCACATTGTCATGCGGTTTTGTATGAGTCAGACCTACGATGATCGCGCGGTGGCCATAGTCCCACTTCGCCATCTTGAGGCCTTCTTCATCGCGGCTAGGCGAAAAGCGACCTTCCGCGCCGACCATCAGGTCGGCCTCCAGCTTTCGTCCGTCTTCCAGTGTGACCGAGACACCGAATTCGCGGCGCTCACGCGATGCGACATTCACCGGCGCATGCCAGCTGATCAGCGGTTCCTGCGCCGCCGCTTCGAACAGCGCCAAGCGCAACTGGCGGTTGGCAAACATACGGCCCAGCGTGCCGTCATGCGGTTCCGGCGTGAAGTCGAGCCGCCCGGGCTTCATCTGATCGCTCACCGCGATACTGTCGATCGGGCTGCCATATGGCTCCAGCGCGTCCGCAATTCCGATATTGGTGAACAGGTTCCAGCTGGCTGTCGAGATGGCTGATGCCCGCCCGTCGAAGCCTTCGGCTGTCAGACTGTCAGGATCGGCGCGGTCCACCACATGGCTGGAAAATCCCTTGCGCGCCGCCGCAATCGCCAGCGTCATACCAACTAGGCCGCCACCGATGATCAGGAGATCGTGTTTTTGAGGCTGTGGATCGGACATAGGGAACTGTAACTCTCAGTATGGATTTGCGAACTGTATGTGAGACCCCTAGAGGGACAGGTGTGACCCAAGCAAGAATGTTCAAGTCTTTTGGTGCCTTTTGGCTGCTGTTGTCGCTGCTCGGCATACTGGCGCTGGCCACTGCCGCGCGCGCGCAGGATAACAATCTTGTCGGCAGCTTGCATGCAGAGGGACCAGCCGTTGCAGGCGAAACGTTGACGCTGGCGATCCATTTTGAACCGGTATCGGACGAATGGCACGGCTATTGGTCTAATCCCGGCGATGCCGGGCTGGGCATGGCGCTGGACTGGGAACTGCCCGAAGGCTGGCAAGCGGGCGAGCCGCTGTACCCTGTCCCTCAGAAACTCTCGATCTCCGGTTTGATGAACCACGTCTACAAAGGCGCATATGCAGTCCTGGTGCCGATCAGCGTTCCTGCTGATTACGTTCCAACACGACCTTTGCCCATTGCGGCAAAAGGCGAATGGCTTGCCTGCACCGATGCGATCTGTGTCCCTGAACAGGGGCGGATGACCACCATCATTCCGGCCGAAGACAGCTCGTTCACGCCCGACCAGCGCTTTGCCATGTGGCTTGCAGCGATTGCACCTCCGCTTGATCGTGAGGGCACATATGAACTTACAGCGGACACTTTGCGCATAGCGATCCCGATCCCGGCGACGATGAGCCTCAGCGCGCCGCATGTCTTTGTAAGCAACACCCGCGTGGTCGATTATGCTGCGTCGCAGACTTTCCGGCGCAATGGCGATGTGTTGGTCGCTGAAATCCCGCGCAAAGGCCGCGGCGAGTTCGAGACACTCGAAGGCATTCTGGCGCTTGGCGATGGCAATGGGATTCGCTTTGCCGCGCAGGCGGGCGAAGTACCGGCAGGCGGCGAATTGATCGCCGGACAGCCAGCCAGCACGCCGCCGATGTGGACGCTGATCCTGGGTGCGTTGGTAGGCGGATTGATCCTCAACATTATGCCATGTGTGTTCCCGATCTTGAGCTTGAAAGCGATCAGCCTGGCGCGCGCCGGTGAAAGCGAAGCACAAGCGCGCAGTGAAGGCATCGCCTACACCGCTGGCGTGGTGCTGGCCTGTGTGGCTCTGGGCGGCGTGATGCTGGCGCTACGCGCGGCGGGCGAGCAGGTAGGCTGGGCATTCCAGTTACAAAGCCCGAGTGTTGTCGTCGTCCTGCTGATACTGGCGGCAGTCATAACAGCAAACTTTGCAGGCGTGTTCGAGCTGCCCTCACTTTCATTCACGCGTAGCGGCGAGCCGGCAAGCGCCTTTGCAACCGGCTTGCTGGCAGCCTTCGCGGCAACGCCTTGCACCGGACCATTTATGGCGGTGGCATTGGGCGCGGCACTGCTATTGTCCCCCTTGCAGGCCTTGCTGCTGTTTGCGGCCTTGGGGCTGGGGCTTGCCCTGCCATTCCTGCTGATCGGTTTTGTCCCGGCGCTGCGCCGGATGTTGCCCAAACCCGGCGCATGGATGAACACATTTCGCCGCGTGATGGCGATCCCGATGGGGTTGACCGCGCTCGCGCTGGTGTGGCTGACACAGCAGCTGGGCGGACGCGGCTTTGCGATGTTTGCTCTGATCGTCGTGTTCGGCGTGATCATGGCGCTGTGGGTGGTCGGCAAGCTTCAGCAGCGAGGCAAGATGGCATGGCCCGCATTTGGGCTTATCTCAGCACCATTTCTTGTGTTTGGAGCCTTTGCGCTTCCGTCTGCCTATGCCGAGCAAAGCTCGAGCACTGCTGAGTCAATCCTCAGCCCGCGGCCGTTCAGTGAAGCCGCATTGGCCGAAGCGCGCGCGAGCGGGAAGCCGGTTTTCGTATGGTTCACCGCCGATTGGTGCGTTACCTGCAAAGTCAATGAAGGCGTCGCTATCGAACGTGAGACCACCAAGGCCGCATTCGAAGAAGCGGGCGTGATCGCGATGGTGGGCGACTGGACCCGGCGCGATGCTGAAATCAGCATGTTCCTCAACAAACAAGGCGCGGCAGGGGTGCCGCTTTACCTATGGTATGAGCCAGGACAGGAAGCCGAACAGCTACCGCAGGTGCTGACGCCGGACATGCTCATAAAGAGGGCGATGCGCGACAATCCTCAATGAATTGAGCGGGGCGTTGGCTCGGGTTGAGCACCAGTCGCCCTGCGCCCGGGATCGTCACGGCCACTTGGCGCGTGCCAGTCAACACTTCCAGATCCTCGCTGAAAGCGGACAGCTCTGTCCGCCAGAACGATCCATTGTCGATCTCGGTTGCGTCGACGGGGATACGGGCAATGTGCCCATTGCCGATGAACGCCGCCATCGCTTCTGCGCCTTCGTCTGCCAGCGCATAGCGTGTGATCAGAATGCTGGGATGGTCGCCCATATCGCCGCAGCCCAGCGCAAGCAGCGGTGGTTGCCCGGGGATGCCGTAAATGATGCGGCCTGTAGTTATCGGGCTGTCAGACCAGACCGCGCCTTCGGTATCCGGGCTGTCGATAGGCGCGGATGGACCGCTCTGGTTGCTTGTCACATCGCGCGCCGCAATATCCGCATCCGTTGGCGGCGGTTTGCAGGCGGATAGTGCTAAAACGAGCGCTAGGCTGGCACAGCGCCACATCATTTGCCGAACTTCCTTTGCGTTTTGCCATAGCGCATTTTGCGCGTCCCCGGCCTTCCTTCAGTGCTCTTGCCCTTGGGTGCGGCGCGCTTGTCTGCGTCGAGCAAGCCTAGCTCGTCATTCTCCAGCCGCCGGATTTCATCACGCAGGCGCCCGGCTTCTTCAAATTCCAGATCGGCGGCGGCTGCACGCATCCGCTTCTCAAGGTCTTCGATATAGCTGCGCAGATTGTGGCCAACCAGATTGTTGACCTCGTCATCGCCGGTATCGACCACCACGCCATCCCTGCTGGCCGTGTGCGCCACAATATCGGCAATATCGCGCTTGATCGTCTGCGGCGTGATACCGTGCTCTTCATTGTAGGCGCGCTGCTTCTCGCGCCGGCGATCGGTCTCTGCCATTGCGCGTTCCATGCTTCCGGTCACGCGATCAGCATAGAGAATGACGCGGCCATCGACATTGCGCGCCGCCCGACCAATCGTCTGGATCAGCGATGTCTCGCTGCGCAGGAAACCTTCCTTGTCAGCATCAAGGATTGCCACAAGACCGCATTCGGGAATATCCAGGCCTTCGCGCAGCAGGTTGATACCAATCAGCACATCATAGACGCCCAGTCGCAGGTCTCGGATCAGCTCGATCCGCTCCAGCGTCTCGACATCGGAGTGCATGTAGCGCACGCGCACGCCCGCTTCGTGCATGAATTCGGTCAGGTCTTCCGCCATCCGCTTGGTCAGCGTGGTGACCAGCGTTCGGTAGCCCTTTTGGGCGGTTGCAAGGCATTCCTGGATGCAATCCTGCACCTGATCTTCGACCGGGCGGATTTCAACCGGTGGATCGATAAGGCCGGTCGGGCGGATTACCTGCTCAGCGAATACGCCGCCGGTCTGCTCCATCTCCCAGCCACCGGGCGTTGCAGACACGCACACGGTCTGCGGGCGCATCGCGTCCCACTCGTTAAACCGCAGCGGACGGTTGTCGATACAGCTCGGCAAGCGGAACCCATATTCGGCCAGCGTGATCTTGCGGCGGTGGTCCCCCCGCGCCATCGCGCCGATCTGCGGCACTGTCTGGTGGCTTTCGTCAACGAACAGCAGCGCGTTCTCGGGCAAATACTCAAACAGCGTTGGTGGTGGCTCGCCCGGCAAGCGCCCGGTGAGAAAGCGCGAATAGTTTTCAATCCCTGCGCAAGAGCCGGTTGCCGCGATCATCTCCAGATCGAAATTGGTGCGCTGCTCCAGCCGCTGATGTTCCAGTAGCTTACCTTCGGCCTCCAGCTCCTTCAGCCGATGCTCAAGTTCAAATTTGATCGCTTCGGTGGCCTGTTTCATGGTCGGGCCAGGGGTGACATAGTGTGAGTTCGCGAAGACGCGAACCTTATCGAGGCTCGCGCCCTTCCTGCCTGTCAGGGGATCGAATTCGCTGATTTCCTCGATTTCATCGCCGAAGAAGCTGATCCGCCATGCCATATCTTCATAATGGCTGGGATAAAGTTCCAGGCTGTCCCCGCGCACGCGAAAGCAACCGCGCGCGAAAGCGGTATCGTTGCGGTTGTATTGCAGGCTTACGAGCTTGCGGATCAATTCGCGCTGGTCGACCACTTCGTCTTTCTTGATGTCGAACACCATCGCTGAATAAGTCTCGACCGAGCCGATGCCGTAAAGGCATGAAACCGACGCGACGATGATCACGTCATCACGTTCAAGCAGCGCACGCGTGGCTGAATGGCGCATCCGGTCGATCGCTTCGTTTACGCTCGACTCTTTCTCGATATAGGTGTCGCTGCGCGGGACGTAGGCCTCTGGCTGGTAGTAGTCGTAATAACTGACGAAATATTCGACAGCGTTGTTGGGGAAGAAGCTTTTGAATTCGCCATAGAGCTGCGCGGCGAGGATCTTGTTCGGCGCAAGCACCAGTGCGGGGCGCTGCAATTCCTCGATCATCTTTGCCATGGTGAAAGTCTTGCCGCTACCGGTCACGCCGAGCAGGGTTTGCGTCTGCTCGCCATCATTGGCCGCGCCAACCAGCTCTGCAATGGCAGTCGGCTGGTCACCCGCGGGTTGATACTCGCTGACCAGCTCGAACTTCTTGCCGGGCATGGATTTTTCCGGGCGGGCAGGGCGGTGCGGGACAAATTCCTCGCCGGTCTCCGGCTCGTCCAGCCCGCGTCTGATCACCAATTCAGCCATAGCGGAACATATGGGGGACATCGCGCAGATTCGCAACGATGCTTTCTGACCTTAGTCAGAGAATTTCGCACAATTTGATATGACAGTTTTCTTACTTGCGCAGAATATCGTTGCTGCGATCAAGGCTGGCGCATTGGACTATCTGGCATTGCCCATAAAGCCTGATCAGTTGCTGCGTACACTCTCGAAACTTGAGCCCGAAGCAGAAGAGTTCGCTTTGGCGCGCAGGCGGGTGATCGAGGCGCGAAACCGGATTGAGAGCCTTTCAGGCCGCGAACGCCAAGTGCTGGAATGGTTGAGCGCGGGTAGCAGCAACAAGGTGATCGCGCGCGAACTCGAGATCAGCCCCCGCACTGTCGAAATCCACCGTGCGAATATGATGGCGAAGTTAGGCGCGCAACACGCGGCCGAGGCAGTGCGGCTCAAGCTGGAAGCAAAGCTTTAAGACGCGTCAAATTGGGCAGTTATCGGCAAAATCCGCCACCGCTGATCTCGACATGCAAATGGTCGCGATGCGCCGCGTTATAGTCTGGCCCCAGCACCGTGCCAAAGCGCCTGCAAGCGCTGTTATGCACCACGCGCAGGAATTCGCGCTCTTCACGGCTTCCACCGGACCAGGCACTTTTTACGTCAATGCGACGGCCATCCTCCAGCACAAATGCGCCCACATCAATCGCTTGCGCCGTGGCGTGGGCGGATCTGCGCGAAGTGCCGGCGACATTGCGGCATGAGTAGCTGCCCATGGTCTCGATCCGATCGATGGGCGAACCCAGGATCTTCCGTGCCGCGCGATCGACTCCAAACCGGGCCCAGGCGATGAAAATCTTCGCCGTCTCGCATTGAACCGGGCCGATATTGCTGATGCCCAGATCGGATGCATCTCCGCGCACAGCGGATAGCTGGACAGCGCGAGTGATGGCGCACCCGTTTCCATTGTACTCATCAGGTAGGGGCGAGTAGCGCGAGCCTGTCTCGGTGATCGCAGCCAGGCACATTTGAGCATCCGGGCTAACAGCAACGGGCCGAGGCGCGGATTGCGGGTTTCGCGTGGATGACGATCCGCCAGGCACGGTGCCGCAAGCTGCCAAGGTCAATGTGGCGAGTAACAGGATTAATGAGCGAACAAACATGCCTGGGATTTTGAGGATATATGGTTAACCAAAAGTAAACGTGGGAACAGCTGTTTTAGCTAGGCAGCTCTTCTGCGACCTGCTCCCAAAGTTCGATTTTCACGCCATTGGGGTCCAGTATCCATGCAAACTTGCCATAGCCTTCGTCCACCGTGTCGAGCACTTTCACGCCCTTCTTCTTGATCTGTTTGACGAAGGCATCAAGGTCATCGACCCGCAGATTGATCATGAAACCGCGCGTGCCGGGCTTCATATAGGTGTCATCCTTGAAATGGCTGATCAGCGAATAGGGGTTGCGCTTGGTTTCCTCGCTCCACGCTAACTGCGGGCCATATTAGCCATCCAGCCCCAGCTTCTCGCGATACCATGCACGTGTCGCTATCATATAGAACACGCCGCCAAGCCCGGTAATCTTAGCCATTTTCGCTCTCCTTGCGGCGAGTCTAACACACTCGCGAAAAGAAGAAATAGTGCGTTAGAAGCCTTGTGCTTGCCCGTCTTTCCGCATCTCTGTCGCGCCGGTGAGCACGCCGGTGTCCGGATCGCGTGCAATCGCCTGATAACCGCCGAACATGATGCCGTTGGTCACCACACGGACATTGTGACCCATCGCTTCTAGTGCTGCGATGGTCTCTGCCGGAATACCGGGTTCAACATTCAACGTCCCCAGCGGATCCTTCGCCGGGCCGGTTAACGGTTCGGTCGGTTGGCGACCGCCGTCATGATTGATACGCGCAGCATCGCCCGCTTCTTGCAGGTTCATGCCATAGTCGACGATATTGATCAGCACCTGGACGTGGCCTTGCGGCTGCATACCGCCGCCCATTAGACCCAGTGTCATGAACGGCTTCCCGTCCTTCTTCACGAAGGCCGGAATAATGGTCTGAAACGGGCGTTTGTTCGGCTCATATGCATTGGGGTGCGCGGGATCGAGGCTGAACAACTCTCCGCGATCCTGAAACATGAAGCCGAGGCCGTCGGGCGTCAGCCCGCCGCCCATACCGCGATAGTTTGACTGGATCAGGCTGACCATCAACCCGTCCCCGTCAACCACGGTTAGGTAGGTCGTGTCGCCGGGACCTTCCAGCTTGGGCTCTGGCTTTGGCTCGCCCGGTGCGAACTCCGGCGTGGCGCGTGCCGGATCGATCAAGTCAAAACGAGCTTTGCCATATGCGTCGCTCAATAGATCCATCGGAAAAGCCGCGAAGTCGGGATCGGCATAGAAACGCGCGACATCGGCATAGGCGAGCCGCTTTGTTTCGGTGATATAGTGGATCACCTCAGGGCTGCCGCGTTCCCACTGGGCAAGGTCCACATTCTTCAGGATGTTGACCATTTGCAGCGCTGCGAAGCCTTGCCCGTTGGGTGGCAATTCGCACAGTTCGAACCCGTTGCGGTATCCTACGCATGCTGGCTCTACCCACTCCGACCGGTGGCTGGCGAAGTCATCCAGCGTGTAGGCGCTGCCTTGCCGCTGAAGGTAATCGACCATCACTCGTGCGCTCTCGCCCTTGTAGAACTCATCGCGGCCATTCTGGGCGATCCGCTCCAGCGTGTTGGCTAGATCAGGGTTCTTGAAGATTTCGCCAGCTTTCGGCGCGCCGTCTGCGAACCAGGTGGCGCGCGCGTTGGCAAAGTCGAACAGGTTTGAGCGAGCTTCAAAGGCGCGCAGATTCCGTTCGAAATAGTGGCCGATGATGGGCGCGACCGGATGGCCTTCGCGGGCGTATTTGATGGTTGGGGCAAGCACGTCTGCCATCGGCAATTGGCCAAAGCGATTGTGCATTTCGAACCAGCCATCAACCGTGCCGGGAATAGTGACAGGCAGTGGTCCAACCGGCGGCAAGCTGTCTGCGCCATCCAGTTTTTCCAGAAGTTGGTCCAATGTTTGTCCAGCCGGGCTGCGGCCGGAGCCATTGATGCCGTAAAGCTGGTCAGACTTGGGGTCATAGATAATCGCAAAGAGATCGCCCCCGATGCCGTTGCCGGTCGGCTCCATCAGGCCAAGCGCCGCATTGGCCGCAATCGCCGCATCAACCGCGTTGCCGCCGTCCTTCAGAATATCGAGTGCGATCTGGGTCGCGAGCGGGTGCGCAGTAGCTGCCATGCCATGCTGTGCATGGACCGGACTGCGTGACCACGGCGCGCCGACCGGACGTCCGCCTGCACCGATCTGTTCGTGCACCGGTCGGGCCTTCTGCTCTTCAGCGGAATGTTCGTCTGCAAGTGTCGGTGCGGTCAGTGCCAGCGAGGCCAGTGCAGCAAAGGTGAGTTTGGTCGGTTTCATGTCTCTCTCCGATATCGTGTGCAATCAACCTCGGGCAGGCTGAGCGGTTCCTGTCGCCTTGCTGACAATCACAATTGCCAGCCACGCAGCAATGAATCCTGGCACAATTTCATACAGACCTTGGCCGCCCATAAAGCTGGCATTGAGGCCGCTTGCGATCCAGATCGCAACAACTGCAGCGCCTGTGACAAGGCCAGCCACCGCGCCCGCGCCGGTCATCTTGTCCCACGTCAAAGCTAGGATGATCAGCGGGCCGAACGCTGCCCCAAATCCGGCCCAGGCATTTGAGACTAGCCCCAGAACCTGACTGTCAGGATCAGCTGCGATTGCAATTGCAGCCAGCGCGACGATTGCTACACAAATCCGCCCGACATTCACCCGCTCGCGCTCGCTTGCTTGCTGGCGCAGGAAAAGGCGGTAGAAATCTTCTGTCAGAGAACTGGAGGATACGAGCAATTGCGAGCTGATCGTGCTCATGATCGCTGCCAGCAAGGCGGCTAACAGGAAGCCTGTGATCAGCGGGTGAAACAGCAGCTCGGAAAGAACAATGAAGATCGTTTCAGGATCTTCAACAAGGATACCCTTGCGCTCTGCATAGGCGCGTCCGGTTATACCGATCCCGATTGCTCCGATCAGCGCTACTCCCATCCATGTAAGGCCGATATTGCGTGCGGTTTTGACCTGTTCGATGGTGCTGATCGCCATAAAGCGAACGATGATGTGCGGTTGACCAAAATAGCCCAAGCCCCAGGTAACTGCGCTGATAAAGCCGAGCAGTGTCAACCCTTCGGTCAGGCTCAGAAATCCGGGCTGTGATGCCGCCACATCGGCGATCGAACCGCCTGCTTCGCCGCCGCTGCCGAACATGACCACGAGCGGCATTAGGATAAGCGCGACAACCATGATGCAGCCTTGCACGAAGTCCGTCAGGCTGACTGCAAGGAACCCGCCCACCATTGTGTATGCCAGCACCACCAGAGCTGTGATCCATATGCCGAGCATATAGTCGCTCAATGCGATATTTGGCAGCAATCCGGCAAAAGCCGTCTCGAACAGCTTGCCGCCGCCGACCAGCCCTGCAGCTGTATAGACCGTAAAGAATGCGACGATCACAATCGCTGAGACCACCCGCAGCGCAACAGCCTTGTCTGGAAAGCGGTTGGCGAGGAATTCCGGGATGGTCAGCGCGTTGCCGAGTTCCTCTGTCTGCTGGCGCAGACGCGGCGCGACGACAATCCAATTGACTACAGCGCCCGCGAACAAGCCGATGCCGATCCAGGCTTCAACCAATCCGCTGGCATAAAGCGCGCCGGGTAGCCCGAGCAGCAGCCAGCCCGACATGTCTGACGCACCCGCGCTAAGCGCGGCAACGGCTGGCGGCAGATTGCGGCCGGCCAGCAGATAGCCTTCGGACGTGTCGGTGGATTTGCGCCAGGCGAATAACCCGATGCCGATCATCAAGACAAAATAGAGCGCGAGTGTTATCAGGGTACCTGTCTGCATGAAGCAGGCGGGTAACAGGCTGCAGCCGTAATGGCTACCGCTCTCGTCTCAGTCTGGGAAGAGCTTACGCTGCGTCCTTCTTGCGCTTGGCTTTCTTGCGCTCGTGCGGGCACAGCAGCGCTTTACGCAAGCGGATTGAATGCGGCGTCACTTCGACCATTTCATCATCATCTATATAAGCGATCGATTGCTCCAGGCTCATCCGGCGCGGCGGTGTCAAGCGGATGGCATCGTCCTTGCCTGACGAACGCACGTTGGAAAGCTGCTTCGCCTTCATCGGATTTACTTCCAGATCGTCCGGCTTGGCGTTCTCTCCGATCACCATGCCTTCGTAGACTTTCATCTGCGCGCCTATGAACATTTCGCCGCGATCTTCGAGCATATTGAGCGCGTAAGCGTTGGATTCGCCATCTCCGTTGGAGATCAGAACGCCATTGTTACGGCCGCCGACAGCGCCTTTGTAAGGGCCGTATTTTTCGAACAGGCGGTTCATAATGCCGGTCCCGCGGGTGTCGGACAGGAATTCACCGTGATAACCGATAAGGCCGCGCGAAGGCGCAGAGAAAGTTATGCGGGTCTTGCCCATGCCCGATGGGCGCATCTCAGTCAGATCAGCTTTGCGCAATTGCATCTTCTCGACAACGGTGCCGGAATGCTCGTCATCAACGTCGATAACCACAGTTTCGTAAGGCTCCATGCGTTTGCCGTCTTCTTCGCGGAACAGGACTCGCGGGCGGGAAATGCCCAACTCAAAGCCTTCGCGGCGCATGGTTTCGATCAGCACGCCAAGCTGCAATTCGCCGCGGCCGGCAACTTCGAATGCGTCTTTGTCTTCTGACTCGGTCACGCGGATTGCGACATTGGTCTCCGCCTCACGAAGAAGGCGGTCCCTGATCATGCGGCTGGTCACCTTGGTGCCTTCGCGCCCCGCCAGCGGGCTGTCATTGACGGCAAATCGCATTGCCAGCGTTGGCGGATCGATCGGTTGCGCAGCAATCGGCTCTTTGACAGCCGGATCAGCGATGGTGTTTGCAACGGTAGCTTTCTCAAGCCCGGCCAAGGCGATGATGTCACCTGCCACGGCGCTTTCCACCGCAACCCGCTCAAGCCCGTCAAAACTCATCAGCTTGGTCGCACGGCCCACTTCAACTACATTGCCGTCCATGTCGATGGCGTGGATCGGATCATTCACCTTGAGCGAGCCTGACTGCACGCGGCCGGTCAGAACCCGGCCCATGAAATTGTCGCGGTCCAACAAGGTGGCAAGGAAACTGAACGGCCCGTCTTCATCCAGACCAGGGGATGGGACGTGGCTAACAATCCGTTCGAACAGCGGAGCAAGCGTGCCTTCACGCGCCTCCTGATCTTCGCTGGCATAGCCATCGCGGCCAGAGGCGTAGAGCACCGGAAAATCGAGCTGCTCGTCATTTGCATCAAGGCTTACGAACAGGTCAAAAACTTCGTCCAGAACTTCTTGAGGGCGGCCATCAGGGCGGTCGATCTTGTTGACGACCACAATCGGCCTGAGCCCCAGCGCCAGCGCCTTGCCGGTAACGAACTTCGTTTGCGGCATTGCACCTTCAGCGGCATCGACCAGCAGGATCACACCGTCGACCATGCTCAAGATACGCTCAACTTCAGCGCCAAAGTCAGCGTGGCCAGGTGTATCAACGATGTTGATGCGCGTGGTTTCGCCATCGGCACCATGCCATTCAACACTGGTGCATTTAGCCAGAATAGTGATGCCGCGCTCTTTCTCCAGATCGCCTGAATCCATCGCGCGTTCTTCTACGCGCTGGTTTTCACGGAAGGTACCGGACTGGCGGAACAATTGGTCAACCAAAGTGGTCTTGCCATGGTCAACATGAGCGATGATCGCGATATTGCGAAGCGAGCGAGACATAACGAACTTTCGAATATAAAGGGGGGGCGGCATGTTGCGCCGCACAATTTGGCGCGCATCTAGCCTAAGCTGCATCACTTAACAAGCAGGTGACGTAACGGAAGGTGTGTCTAGCCCGCAACATAGGATGATTGCGTCGTCTATATGCCGCTGATTTACTTGTCTTTGTTAATCATTCCCGTATTAAACAGGTCGAGAACGGTGTAAAGCGTTCAAAATAAATGTCGCGCACCCCACCGTTCGCTTTTGACAGGAGAACTCATGAACTTTGATAAGACCGGCTTTGCCGGATCAACTCGCTTTGCCCTGATGAGCGGTGCAGCGGCCCTTGCGTTTGCCATGCCCGCCGTGGCCCACGCGCAAGACACAGCTGACGACAACACGAGTGTTGAAGATGAATTCAGCGGTGCACCCGTTATCGTAGTTACCGCGACAAAGCGTGAGCAGACACTTCAGGAAACCCCGATTTCGGTTTCTGTGACCACAGGCGAAACGCTTCAAAATGCACAGATTCGTGACGTTCTCGATCTCCAGACGGTTACTCCATCGCTGCGCGTCAGCCAGCTTCAAACTTCGTCTGCATCAACTTTCATCATTCGCGGTTTCGGTAACGGCGATAACAACTTCGGTATTGAGCCATCGGTTGGCGTATTCATCGACGGTGTTTTCCGTTCGCGTTCAGCAGCGGCGCTGTCTGACCTTCCAAACGTTCAACGCATCGAAGTTTTGAACGGCCCGCAATCGACATTGTTCGGCAAAAACGCGTCGGCCGGTGTAATCTCGGTTGTTACACGTGAGCCGCAGTTCACTTTCGGTGGCAGCGTTGAAGCCAGCTATGGTAATTTCAATGCAATCGTTCTGAAGGGCGATGTAACCGGTCCATTGACTGACAACATCGCATTTTCGATTGATGGCAGCTACAACAAGCGCGACGGCTATGCGACGATCGTCAACCTCGACGAAGAGCAGAACAATCGTGATCGCTGGGCGACCCGTGCACAGCTTTTGTTTGAGCCAACCCCTGACCTGCGCATTCGCGCAATCGCTGACTACTCGGAAATCGATGAAATTTGTTGCCAGGTGGCAACGCTAGTTTCGGGCCCTGTGACCGGTGCGATCAACGCGGTTGGTGGACAATTGAGCACGGACTTCTTCGGTTACGAAGCATTCCTGAACTTCGTGCCCACCAACGAAGTGAAGAACTACGGCGGCTCAATCCAAGCAGACTGGAACACTGGCCCCATCAGCGTCACGTCGATCACGTCTTATCGTGAGCTGGAAAACTTCTTCCTATCAGACATCGACTACACAAGCGCCGACATCGCGACTGAAACGCGCGATCAGGCAGTTGAGACCTTCACGCAAGAACTCCGCATCGCGTCGGATTTCGACGGTCCGATCAACTTCTTGCTTGGTGGTTTCTACTTTGATGAGAAGATCAATCAAGACAGCGCGATCCCGAACGGCAGCCAGATCCGCGACGTATTTGAATTGCTCGCTGGCGGCAATCCAGTCGATGTTTTGACGGGTGCACCCAGCGTGTTTAACGGAGTAGAGGCTGCTCTCGGCCTGCCGCAGGAAAGCATTTTCCTCACGCCGTTGCTGACATCTGAAACGTTCAGCATGAATAACACGTCATGGTCGATTTTTGGTACGGTCGACTTTGAGCCTGTTGATGGCCTCGTGTTCACCGCGGGCTTCAACTACACAGACGATAAGAAAGACTTTGCGCTGAGCCAGACGTCTTTCGATCCGCTTGGTCAGGTTAATCTGGTTGACGCATTTATCGTTGGCGGAATTGCGCAAGCACTTATGGTTGCGCCAGGCAGTGTCGATGCGGCAACTATTGCCGGATTTGCTTCGAATCCGGCGACAGCGCCAATTTTCCAGGCGATTACTGCTGCAGCGATTGATCCAGTTCAGAACCCGCTTCTCGGGCTTCAAGCGTTTCAGTTCCAACCGCCGTTCCTTGCCATCCCGAATGCTGTCGAAGACGGCAAGACCCGCGATGACAAACTGACGTATCTCTTCCGTGCTTCTTACGAGGTTACGCCGGAAGTCAATGTCTACGCCAGCTACGCAACCGGCTTTAAGGCAAGCTCGGTCAACCTGTCGCGTGACAGTCGCCCGCTCAATACAGACTTTACGGCTGGTCCGGGCGGCTCGACAATCCTTGCGCCGTCTTCGCCAATCTTGAATGCAGGTCTGGCTGTTCCAAACCTGGTTTCAGGCTCGCGTTTCGCAGGTCCGGAAGAGGCGGAAGTCTACGAAATCGGTCTGAAGGCTTCAATTGAAGGCGTGAACTTCAACCTCGCGCTGTTTGACCAGAGTATCGAAGGCTTCCAAAGCTTTGCCTTCACCGGCACGGGCTTTGCGCTTCGGAACGCTGGTAAGCAGTCGGTTCGCGGCTTTGAGATGGACGTCAATGTCCGCCCGACCGATGGCTTGGTCCTGACGTTTGCGGCAACGCACCTTGACCCACTGTTTGACGATTTCCCCGGCAGCGTTCTGGGTGATCTGACAGGTGTACGTCCGGCCGGTATTCCTGCCTGGGCAATTGCCACTTCGGCAACTTACACGCATGAGTTTGGTCTGTCGGGCAACCGTCTGATTACCCGCGTGGATTACAACCACGAGAGCGACACACCGATTAACAACGGTCTGCCAACATTCGGCCCGAACAACTTCACGCGTGAAGTCAATCTGGTGAATGCGTCAATGACCTTTGCGATGGAGAACGGTATCGAAGTCGGCATCTGGGGCCGCAACCTGTTTGATGATCAGTACATTCTGACCATCTTCGATGGTGTGGCTCAGGCTGGTACTGTATCTGGCTACCCAAGTGCACCGCGCACCTATGGCGGCGTGGTACGCTTCAAGTTCTGATCACACAGACTTGGTTTGAGTTTAAGGGGGTCGGTGAAAACCGGCCCCTTTTTATTGATTTTGCAAGAATTTCCGGCACACTTCGCAAGGACGTACAGTTCGAGGGAGTGTCGCAATGAGTAACTATGCTGGGTTCTGGATACGCGTGGCCGCGTATCTGATTGATTATGTAATCCTGATGGCCACGCAATTTGTCATATATTCGGTGATGGGAATTAGCGTCTTCGGCGCGACATCGCTCGACCCTGAGGCGAATGAAATCTTCACAACGACAATCGGGCTCGTGACTTATGCTTTGGTTATTGTCGGTTCGATTGCGTACTTCGTTTTGATGGAAAGCTCTTCCAAGCAAGGCACTTTGGGCAAGATGGCGGTGGGCATCATCGTAACTGATACGAACGGCAACCGTATTACCTGGCTGCGTGCGCTAGGCCGTTACTTTGCCAAGATTCTGTCCGGCATAGTCTTGCTCATCGGCTACATCATGGTTGCCTTCACAGAGCGCAAGCAAGGCTTGCATGACATGATCTGCAGCACCTTGGTGGTAAAGGGGCGCCCGGGCGAAGGCTCCGTCGACCCGACAGTATTTGACTGATTGATCGTAAGGGGCGGGCTCTGGCCCGCTCCTATAGTTCTCTAAGCGCTTGGGCGGGTTTTGCTCTTAACAAGGGGAGCGACCCGCCTATTGCGAATGCCAGCACGAGGACCAATCCGATGCCGAGCACGCTGAGCACTTGCGTCCAGTCCGGCAGCCAGTCGAACTCAAACAGTTGGGTGATGACAAACCACGCCAAAGTTGAGCCCAGCGCCAATGCGACGACGGCCAACAGCAGCGCAAGCAAGCCGTATTCAACCAATTGCAGGCCCAATACTTGACGCCGGCTGGCGCCCATAACGCGCAGAACGACTGTGTCATAGGTACGCGAAGCACGCGCAGCCGCTATGGCACCCATCAGCACAGCAAGACCAGCCAACACCGCCACAGAAGCCGCCGCAAGCGTCGCTGCGCCGACCTGTTCCAGAATTGTGCGGGCTTCGATCAGCACCTGACCGATTTCGATCACGGAACTTGAAGGGAAAGTTGCAACCATCTGGCGCAGCAGAGCTCCCGATTGACTGTCATCGGTCAGCTCGATTGTGGCTGCCAGATTGTGCGGAGCATCGGCAATTGCATTGCTGCTGAAGACCAGCGCATAGTTGAAGCCCATGCTCTCCCAATCGATGACGCGCAGATTTGCAATACGGACATCGCGCTCGATGCCCAACACGCCGATCGTTATGTAATCGCCGATTTCAAGCCCAGCCGCGCGCGCTGCGTCAGCCTCGATAGAGACGAGCGGTTCACCGTCATAGCTTTCGTCCCACCACTCACCTTCAGCCAGTGAATTTCCTGGTGGTAGCGTGTCTGTATAGGTGAGGCCCCGCTCGCCACGCAGGAACCAAGCGCCGTCAGGTATTTCCTCGAGGTCCGCCACGCGGACCATGTTATCCTGTGGGCCAAATGCCAGCACAGAGCCGCGCAAGGCAGGTACTGTGCGGATCGTGGCTTCGCTATCGAGATTGGTCACTAGATTGCGGAAATCGGCTTCGCCATCGCGCGGGATGTCGAGTACGAAATAATCCGGCGCCTCTTGCGGCACGCGGCTTTCGATATTGCCGTTAATCGCGCTCTGGATGGCTGCAAGCAGGACAAAGGACGCCAGGCCAAAGCCCAGAGCCGTCACAAGCGCCCCTGTCGGCGCGCCGGGGCGGTGCAGATTGGCGACCGCTGCACGCAGCAAGGGGTTGCTCGTGCGCGGCGCACGCCTGGCTGCCAATCGGATCGCAAATCCGATCAGGGCCAGCGCGATCAATGCGCCACCAGCACCGATCAGGAAGCCACCTGAAAGCATGGGTTGATTGGTTGTCAGCAAAGCCAGCGCGCAAATGGCGACGATGCCAAGGCCGGTCCAGACGAGCGCACGCAGATCGCGAGCGAGGGGGGAAACGCGTGCCCGCATCAGCGCCATCGCCGGAAACGTTTTTGCGCGCAGCAGAGGCGTTGCAGCAAAAGAGAACGCGACCAGCAGCCCATATGCGCCGGCGAGCAAGAGCGGAGCGGGCTCGATCACAAACCCGCCTTCAACCGGCAGTAGGCCTTGCAGTGCCGTACCAAGCAGCGGGGTGACCAGAACGCCGGTGGCGATGCCTGCCAGACTGCCGACAAGCGCTGCCGCGCCGATTTGCAGCGCGTAGATCTTCACAATGTCTCGGCTTGAAGCGCCCAGCACCTTTAATGTCGCGATGGAGTTGCGCCGAGCGTCAAGATAGCTCGAAACGCCGCCACCTATGCCGATTCCGGCGATTACCAGTGCGGCCAATCCGACCAGCGTCAGGAAATCGCTCATATTGCCAACAAACCGGTCTGTGCCGGGAGATGCGCGGTCACGATCACGGAAATCGAAGCCTGAATTGGGGAAGCGCTCCTCCAACTGTTCGCGCACTGCATCGGGTTCTTGCCCGCTGTCGAAGGCGATGCGGTATTTGCTTTCATACAGCGCGCCGGGTGCGATCAGGCCTGCACGCAGTGGATAATCCGCAGCGACGATGATAGGCGGCCCTAGCTGGAAGCCTTCCGACAAACGGTCCGGCTCGTTCTCGATCACACCAGCAGCGCTCAACGTACCTGTGCCAACCCGAAAGCTGTCGCCCACTTTGATGTCGAGCCGGTCCAGCGCGCCTTGGCCAAGCCATGCTTCGCCAGCGGCGGGGGCGCCCACTTCGCGCCCATCTGCCAAAGTAAGTACGCCGTAAAGCGGCCAGCGTTCATCAACGGCCTTAAGTTGCACTGGCGCTGCTGCGTCATCGGTACTCGCCATGGCTTGCATTCGCGTGCCGCCCGATAGCGTGCCATATTGACCCAGCGCGGTCTTCTCTTCGTCGGTCAGATCGCGTTGCCAGACTTCGACTTCCAGATCGCCGCCGAGCAGCTCCTGCCCGCGATTGGCCAATTCCCGCTCGATCGCAGCTGTCAGCGTTCCTATCGCAGCAAGCGCCGCCGTACCCAGGAATATGCACACCAGCAGCAGGCGTAGGCCCTTGAAGCGCGCATTGAGATCGCGCTTGGCTATGCGCCAGGCCATCGCCCAGCTCATCGGAGTGGCAGATGCGGCGGTCATGCTGCTGCGCTGGCAGAAGCGGTGTCAGAAACGATCACGCCGTCTGCCATCGTGACCACGCGCTCACACCGCTCAGCCAGTGCGCGATCATGCGTGATCATCAGCAAGGTTGCGCCTGTTTCAGCGCTGCGTTCGAACAGCAATTCGATGATGTCTTGCCCGGTTGTCGCGTCCAGATTGCCGGTCGGCTCGTCGGCAAAGATCAGCTGCGGGCGTGGCGCGATCGCGCGCGCAATCGCTACGCGCTGCTGCTCTCCGCCGGAAAGCTGGGTTGGATAGTGGTGCAGCCGGTGGCCCAGGCCGACAGAGGTAAGCTCCGCTTCGGCGCGAGCCGTTGTGCCTTCGGTGCCAGCCAATTCCATCGGCGTGGCAACATTTTCAGCGGCTGTCATGGTCGGCAGCAAGTGAAACGCCTGAAGCACAATGCCGATGCGGCCACGGCGGGCCTGCGCCAGCGCATCTTCATCCATGCTGGTGAAGTCTTCACTCGCCACGATCAAGCTGCCGCCACTGGCGCGCTCCAGTCCGGAAAGCACCGCCATCAGCGAGCTCTTGCCAGAACCGGATGCGCCGAGCAGCGCGACGATCTCTCCTTGCGCAACGTCAAGGTCGATCCCGCGCAGGATTTCAACTGGCGCGGCACTGCTGCCCAGCGTTAGAGTGAGATTTCGGGCGGAAATTGCGAGAGGGGGCTTGGTCACAGGGGTCGCATTCGCATAGGGGTTGCATCCGCACAAGGAGACTCGCAGATGCAAAAAGGCGTTTGGTCGATCATACTGGCTCTTTCACTGGCGGCCTGCAGCGGCGAAGTGCCTGCTGAAGGGCCAGCAAGCACGGGTTCGGACACCAATGTTGCAGAGGCGCCTCCGGTTCCCGTCATGGGCCCTGAAATGGATATTGTCGCGTTCGGCAACAGCCTGTTCGCGGGCTACAATGTCGACAAGGAAGATAGCTATCCCTCGAAATTGCAGAATGCATTGCGGGCGAGGGGCGTAAATGCGCGCGTGTCCAACGCTGGCATTTCGGGCGATACGAGCGCGGCTGGATTGCAGCGCTTTGCTTTTACACTGGACGCGCAGGACTATGAGCCCGAGCTAGTGATCATTGAGCTGGGCGGCAACGACTTGCTGCGCGGGCTTTCGCCGGATCAAACGCGTGCGAACATTGCCGCGATGATCGAGAAAGCTCAGCGACGCGGCATTCAGGTGCTGCTGATGGGAATGCGTGCGCCGCCAAACTATGGCCCTGAATATCAGGCTGAATTCGATGCACTTTATAGCGATCTTGCGCGCGAATATGGCACTGCGCTGGTCCCGTTCTGGCTGGAATCGATCTATCAGGATCCGACGTTGTTTCAGTCTGACCGCATTCATCCGACTGAGATCGGGATTGAGCGGCTTGTGGGGGCGACAGTCGAGCAAGTGCAGGGCGCCTTGCCTGACGATGAAGGCTAGGCTCGCTCCACTGTTCCGCCGCTAACCAGCCACACAGCGGCTTCTTCGAGAATATCCTCAAACGGGCCGACCTCCGTCCCGGTCAGCCAGACTTGCGCTTTGCCCATCCGCAGACGCTCGAACAGCGCGGCCCGCCGGACAGGGTCCAGATGTGCGGCGACCTCATCGAGCAACAGGACGCCGGGGCGCCCCTCCGCTGCCAGCACGGCATGCGCCAGTGTCAGCGCGATCAGCATCGCTTTCTGCTCGCCAGTTGAGCAGGACGCGGCGGCTTGACCGCTGCCAGCCATCACCACGTCCAATTCGTCGCGATGCGGACCGGTGAGGGTGCGTCCCGCCGCACGGTCTCGCCCTCGGGTGCGGGCCAGCTCTGCGCGCAGTTCCTCGCTCCCGGCCGGGCCGCCGGGTAGATAGGTCAGGTTTGGTTTGGCAAAAGGGGCGTCGGGCAGGGCAGTAAGCTCTTCCGTCAGCGTTGCCACCAGTTCCGCGCGATTGGCGCTGATGGCCGTACCATGCGCAGCGACCTGCACTTCGATTGCGTCGAGCCAAGTTGCCTCGCGGTTCTCCTCCAACAGCTTGTTCCGCTCGCGCAGAGCGGTTTCATAGCGTGAGACATGGCGAGCATGATCAGGCCGCAATGCAAGCGCCAACCGGTCCAGATAGCGCCGCCGTGCGCCCGCGCTGTCCATGAGCAGCCCGTCCATCGCCGGGGTCAGCCATCCGATAGCGAGCCATTCGCTTAAGGACTGCGCGCTTGTCTCTGCGCCGTTGACACGGACCAGGCGGCGTCCGGGACGATCTGCTTCAACATAGGTGCCGAGCCGCGCGCTTTCGTGCCCTTGCTCGATCAAGCTTGCGCCGATCTGGAAACCGCCTTCCCCTTGCTGCCCGGGCAAGTCCGGCAGTGGCGCACGCCGCAATCCACGGCCGGGGGCAAGCAGAGAAATCGCTTCAAGGATATTCGTCTTGCCCGCGCCGTTTTCTCCCCACAGCAGGTTGAATTGCGCCGTCCCGCGCAGCTCGGTCTGGCGGTGGTTGCGAAAATGGGAAAGGGCGATGCGATCAAGCGCCATATTACATTGCATCGCTTAGCATTTCGCCGCGAATTGACCATCGTGAAGCATCAAGAAATCACCAATCCCGAATGTTGGGGAAAATCACCAACCTTTCGGATTGATGAACGAGGCATCCATGGGCGAATATTCAGAAAACCCCAGAATTTCGACATTTTTCAAAACTGGCACGGTCCCTGCGGCGTGTTGGGCGTCCGGCGAAATGGTTCGCCAGAGCAATTTGAAAAAGGAATAGCCCCCATGTTCTTCAACGCAGAAACCACAAACAAGGTCTTCGCAGCCGCATTCTCGCTGGTTCTTTCAGCTTCAGTAATGGCTGCAACCATCATCCCCGGCAGCCCAAGCATGTTTGCTTGATCGCTGACCGATCCAACACAAGTTTCACAGGGAGTTTAATCATGTTTTCCGGTTCTGATATTGGCAATCGCCTGATCGCAGCCACCACGTCACTCGCGCTTTGCGCTGTTATGATGCTGACAATTGTTGACTACGCTACTCCGTTCACCGGAGGTGTCGCATGAGCCAGATCGACCATAACACCGCCGGTGGTCCGCCCAGCAACGCTGGCTTCCACCTCGACAAGTACAATGGCAAGCTGATCGGCGTATGTTCGGGTATCGGTAATTACTTCGGGATTGACCCGCTGATCGTTCGCCTTGGCTTCGTGCTCGGCACGTTGGTAGGCTTCGGCAGCTTCATCCTGATCTACCTCGCGATCGGACTGATCGCTGACTAAGAGGCGTGGCAACCATGAGCTGACCCGGTTTTAAGGGCAGCCACGTCTTCACAATCTGAATAAACCGGGAGGGGCCACTTGGCCCCCTCTTTTGTATCTGCGGGCAAGATTGCCACATCACATAGCGGAGATTCCGCCATCCAGCTTGATCTCAGCGCCTGTCATGAAGCGACTTTCATCGCTTGCCAGATAGACCACTGCGCTGGCGATATCATTGGGTTCGCCGACGAACTTCAACGGGATCTGACGCGCCAGCTTTTCCAGCAAAACATCCTTGTCGAGGCTATGTGCCTTTGCTGTCCCGTCCAGGATCGGCGTGTCGACAAAAGTCGGGTGGATGGAATTGCTGCGGATCTGCATATTGTTCTTAGCGCAATGCAGCGCGATCGATTTGGACAGCATCCAAACGGCCGCTTTTGACGCGTTGTAGGCCGGCATCGTGTCGCTGGCGATCAAGCCAGCGATTGAGCTGATATTGATGATAGAGCCGGGCGCATGTTCGCGCATCAGGGGCAAGGCCTTCTGGCAGCCGTGAAAAATCGAATCGACATTGACGGAAAAGCAGCGCTGCCAGTCCTCAAATTTGCAGGTCTCGATATTGCCGGCAACGCCGATCCCGGCATTGTTGACGAGGACATTCAATCCGCCAAGTTCTGCATCTGCCGTTTCGATCGCGCGCTCCCAATCATCGGGATTGGTTACGTCATGCTGGATCCCATATGCGTGGCCGGCACCCATTTCTTCTACAATCGACGCAGCGGTCGCCTGCGCACCGTCACCATTGATATCGGTACAAAGAACGCGCGCGCCTTCTTCTGCTAGTCGCCGCGCATGCGCCGCGCCAAGGCCTTGCGCCGCGCCAGTCACCAAAGCGAGCTTGCCCGCACATCTTCCAGCCATCTGTTTCAATCCTCTCTGATAAGTCCGGTCGCAGCCATCAACATGGCGATACGTACATCCACACCGTGGCCCTTTGCGCGCCAATCTGCAACGAATTGCGGCAGGTCACGCAAGTTTACGCGGTGCACCGTGATGTCTTCACTGGCGGTTCCGCCACCCTCGCTCACTTTGGCAAGACCATGCGCGCGCAACAGAGTGAAACTTTCAGAGACCATGCCGGGGCTGGAGTAAAACTCGCCCAGATTCTCCATGCGTTCCGCGCGATAACCGGTTTCCTCTTCCAACTCGCGCTTGGCAGCGTCTTCGGCCGCTTCACCTGCCTTGCCTTCGTCGTCGCCAATGAGGCCAGCTGGGATCTCCAGGCATATCTTGCCTAGCGGTACGCGATATTGCTCGACCAAGATGACATGGCCGTCATCTATCGCGATGATCGCAGCAGCTTTGATTCCGCGCGCGCGGCTGACATATTCCCAGCGGCCGCGGGTCTTGGTGGTGATGAATTTGCCCTGCCACTCGATGTTTTCGGGCTTGCTCGCGTCTGGATCGCTCATGGAGCGGGGTCTTAAACTTCAATCAATCGATCAGGCAACTCGATCGCCCAGACATCGCGCTTTTTGAGCTGATCACTTCCCATTAAGCTGAATGCGCCTATATAGGGCGCGTCGGTTTCGGCCGACTATGACGATAAATTGCGGCGTGCAATAGGCACAACGGACCCGGGGGCAGTACCCGGCGGCTCCACCATAAAGCCCTGAAATCAGGGTGTTTTGACGGGGCCGAACTAGGATCGACGTGTGTTGAAAAGCGTTGTTTTCGTCCGGGTTGAGAAACCCCGTTAAAGGCTCATTACACACAAGTGCCAATGATAATGAAGCACTCGCAGTTGCAGCGTAATTTTAAGGCCTAACGGTCTGAATTTACAAAGCTAAAGCGCGGTTGGACCCACCGGGCAACAGAAGCGGATTCCGGGGGCCCGGGGGGGCCTAGCAACAGAACCCCCCACCTGTTCCCATTACTGGCGAGAATGCTCGCGCGTTGCCCTTATCCCAACGCTCCTGCCTCCCTCGAGAACGAAAATACGGGGCCTGGCAACAGCCCCCCCACCTGTTCCCATTACCATTCCAACTCTCGGCCTCTTCATGGCCTTGCCAAGTTTTGCAAACTGCTCCAGTTTCATTTCGGGATTGATGGTGCTGAGCTGTGTTCAAGCGCCGGGAGAGGATCACAATGAAGAAGCTATTTGCCGTCACGGCGTTGTCATTCGCGCTTGCTGCATGTTCTGCTCAGGAATCTGCCGATGAAATGCCGCTGGGCGACCCGGGCTATGAAGAAGTGCTTATGGCGCAACTGCTTGATGCGCAGCCGGGCGATGTCATCACGATCCCCGAAGGCAAATTTCCGATAACGCGCAGCCTCAGCCTGACGGTCGACGGCGTGACCATTCGCGGTGCGGGCATGGATAAGTCGATCCTGTCATTCAAAGGGCAGGTATCTGGCGCGGAAGGGCTGCTCGTTACCGCGTCCGACTTTACAATCGAAGGGCTGGCGATCGAAGACACCATCGGAGATGCGCTGAAAATCAGTGAAGGCAACAACATTACGATCCGCGGTGTGCGCACCGAATGGACTGATGGCTACAAGACCGAAAACGGCGCTTACGGCATTTATCCCGTGCAGACGACCAATGTGCTGATGGAAGACAATGTTGCAATCGGCGCGTCAGACGCAGGCATCTATGTCGGACAGTCCGCCAATGTCATCGTGCGCCGCAACCGCGCGGAATGGAACGTCGCCGGGATTGAGATCGAAAATACTGTCGATGCCGATGTTTACGAAAATGTGGCGACTAATAACACCGGCGGTATCCTGGTGTTCAACATGCCCAACCTGCCCCAGCTAGGAGAGCGCACCCGCGTGTTCAACAATCGGGTGGTGGACAACAACACAGAGAACTTCGGCCATGAAGGCACCCCAGTGGCCAGTGTGCCTGCTGGCTCTGGCATCGTCATCACCTCCAACGACAAGGTTGAAGTGTTCGATAACGAAATCAGGAATAACCAGACCGCCAATATCATCATCTCAAGTGTCTTTTCGACCAATTATTCCGGCCTCAGCGCTCAGCCGAACTACGATCCATATCCTGAAGGCATCTACATCTACGGCAACACGCTGGAAGGCGGGGGCGATTCGCCTGACGGGCTCGATCTCAAGACTCTAAAGACCATGATGTTCGGCATTAACGGCAGCTTCCCTGACGTGCTGTGGGATGGCTTCGTCAATCCGGACAAGGTGGTGAATGGCAAACTGCCGGTGGATCAGCGGATCTGCATTGAGGATAGCAGCGTGGGAATCATCAATGTCGATGGCCCGAATGAATTCGCCAATCCCAATACCGAAGATGCCGATCACCGGTGCACATTGCCCAAGCTTCCTGCTGTCAAGTTAGAGAACGCTGACGCATGATCGAGACAATGCGTGCTGGATTGCTGGCAGCAGCGGCTGGCGCGGCTCTGGCGCTGTCTGCGTGCGGAGAGACCACGCAGGGCGGGCCGGAAGTAATTGCTTCGACTGTGCCGGTTTTCCACGCCGAGGGGCGACCTGAGAAGCTGAGCGAGTGGAACCTGTTGCGGGTTGCGGATGGCGGATTGGTACTGAACGACCGCGTGACCGCTTATGATCTTAATTCCTCACTGTTCACCGACTACGCACACAAGTTGCGCACGGTGTGGCTGCCCGCTGGCGAGGCGGCGAAATACGATGGCGAAGAGACATTCGACTTCCCGGTTGGCACGGTCATCTCGAAGACGTTCTATTACCCGCGCGAAGGCGACGCGGTTCTGCTGGCGGATGACACGACTGCCGAGCGTTTGAACAGCGGCTTTGCGCTGGCCGATGTGCGGCTGATCGAAACGCGTTTGCTCGTCCGGCGAGAGGCAGGGTGGGAAGCGCTGCCCTATGTCTGGAATGCGGAGCAAACAGACGCGGTGCTCAAGCGCACCGGCGACGCGCAGACGTTGACGCTAACCAGCGGAGACGGTTCTTCGAGCGAGTTTACATACATCGTGCCCAACGCGAACCAGTGTGCCGGTTGTCATGCGACCAATGCGACGACGCGCGAAGTGATGCCGATTGGCCCCAAGGCTCGGCATCTCAACCGCGATTTTTCTTATACGGAAGGTGCGGAAAACCAGCTGGCTGAATGGAGCAGGCTAGGCCTGCTGTTCGGCGCGCCGGAACCGGGCGAAGCGCCGCGAAACGCGGTTTGGAGCGATGCGAGTCTGTCATTGGAGAGCCGCGCGCGCGCCTATCTCGATATCAATTGCGCACATTGCCATAATCGCGTGGGGCCGGCGGACACATCGGGCCTGCTGCTGGAGCATGATGCGCCGGTCGGCCCTTCGTTGGGCCTGTGCAAACTGCCGATTGCAGCAGGGAAGGGCACAGGCGGGCGTCTGTTCGGGATTGTGCCGGGCAAGGCCGATCAATCGATCTTCACTTACCGGATGGAATCGACCGACCCTTCGATCATGATGCCCGAACTGGGGCGTTCCCTATCGCATGCAGAGGGCACGCAACTGATTGCAGAGTGGATCGCGGCGATGGACGGGAGCTGCGCTTAGGCGCTATTCGTGTACAGAGGTTTCTGCCGCTTCGGCTGCGCGCTTTTCCTGCTCGTATGTGATCGCATCGAGGATCTTCGCGCCGCCCAGGAACACCGCGCCGGCAGTGGCTGCCCACAACAGATAACCGCCAAAACCGGGATATTCGAGCGTGTAATGCACGCCGCGAGTCATTGCGCCAAGGGCCAACGCATAGATGATCAGATACGCTTCCCAGCGCGTCTTGATCACAAACAGCCGGCCAATCTTGCGCAGCATGCGGTTCCTTTCGCCTTCCAACCGCAGACAGCGACTGGTGAATGAAAGGTTATCCTATGCAGAGCGTCTCTGGTGTAAAGTGCGTTAACCCAGTTCGGTAAGGTTAAGTGCTTCCAGAAGTGCATAACGTGCCGATCTGACACTGTTTTTCAGGGCTTCATTGCCCAGATCGGCGGGATCGATCTGTTCCGGCCAATTCGCCGCGATCACCGACTCGATCAAATCGGCCTTGGCCTCGTTGATCAGAAAGCGCGGGTCGACCGTCGCTGGATCGCATACAACGCGCAGGCGCAAACACGCGGGTCCGCCGCCATTGGCCATTGATTGGCGTACGTCGACCGGGATCACTTCACGGATCGGACCGTTGCTGGCCATCATCTGCTCGCACCAGCGCCAGACGCTCGCGCTTTCGCGGCATTCCTCCGGCACGATCAGCGCCATCCCGCCGTCTGGCAGCGTCAGCAATTGCGCGTTGAAGAGGTAAGTCTTGATCGCATCTGCCAGGCTCACCGCGCTATCAGGCACTTCCACCACTTGTAGTGCGGGAAAGGCCGCGCGCATGGCGTCATAGGCGCCTTGGCGATCTGCAAAGGCGAGTTCATGTGCGAAAACCACGGTTTCATTGGCGACCGCCACCACATCATTGTGGAATGCACCTGCCTCGATGGCTGCCGGGTTCTGTTCGATGAAAACGGCGCGCGTGGGATCTAGTCCATGCAAGCGCGCAACCGCGCGGCTGGCCTGTTCATGCTGGCGCGCCGGGAATTTGCCGCCTTGCTTGCCATACACGAACACTTCGACACCCGCTTCGCCATGTTTCTCGCACAAGCGCATATGGTTGGCAGCGCCTTCATCACCGAACGTCGGCGGCACGGCATCGTGCACTGTGAAATGGTCTGCATTGCCAAATGCAATGTCTAGCATAGCCTTGGTGTCCGGCCATTCCTGGCCGCGATGGAGCATTGTCACAAGGTTTGCCGGGGTGAGGTGGCATTTGCCATCAGCGGTGTCGGCAGCCGGACTGACGGTGGCCGCATTGGCGGTCCACATGCTGCTTGCGGACCACGCAGCAGCGAGCAGAGCGCGCTCGGCGGTCTCGTCAACAGCCAGCGAATGCAGCAGACTGTCAGAGGGGCGCGGCAGGGGCAGCAGGAAACCCTGCACGCCAAGGCGGGCCAGATTGCCGCGCATTTTCTCCACGCCTTGCAGCGCCGCCGCGCGCGGATAGGACGGGTCGCCCTTGTGGCTCGCGCTGGCGATATTGCCTAGACTTAGTCCGGCATAATTGTGTGAAGGGCCAACAATCCCGTCAAAATTGATCTCGGTTACGCTCACCGCGCCACGCTCCAGACCTGATCGCCAGCCTTGACGTCCAATACATCTGCGGCTTGTGCGTCGATAGAGATCGTGCCGTCTTCGTTTAGCGCCCGCGCGCCATAACAGGCACGGAAAGTGCTGAGCCTGCCGGTGGCCAGAATCGCGCGTTCGCCTTGCTCGAGGTTGATGCCTGCGATCTGTCGCTGCACGCTTTCCTTGACACTCTTGATGTCGTCAGTGCGGGCAATCATGCTTGGTCCGCCGTCAAAAATGTCGACGTAGTTTTCGTAGCGAAAGCCTTCATTCTCCAGCATCCGCATCGCGGCGCGTCCGGTGGGATGCGGCACGCCGATCACGCTGCGCGCGTCATCGTTCAGCATGGCAATATAGACCGGATGCTTGGGCATCAGATCGGCGATAAACTGATTGCCATTGATCGCATTGAAATAGTCTGCGTCCTGAAAGCTCATGCCGAAGAAGCGGCCTGCCACGCCATCCCAGAAGGGCGAGCCGCCGCGTTCATCAATAATCCCGCGCAGTTCCGCCAGCGTACGGTCGCCAAACCGGCTGCGATGCATTGCAATGAACAGATAGCGGCTGCGCGCGAGCAGCAGGCCCAGCCCACCGGCGCGCTCATTCGGATGCAGGAACAGCCCGCCGACTTCGCTAGAGCCTTCAAGGTCTGTTACCAAGCTCAGCAATTCAGCGCGAACCGTGCGGTCCAACTCCTGCGAATATTGAGTCAGGGTATTCAGGAGATAGGAATAGAACGGCCATTGTTGGCCCACTTGTGTCATCAATTGGCACGTACCGCGGATTGCACCTGTTTGGGCGTTCTCCAATACCAGCACAAACTGTTCATCAGCGATTTCATCACCATCATTCGCGAAGGCTTCGCTCGCGCGTTCCAGTTTTGCGCCCAGTGCTGCCCGATCAGGCGGCAGGTTGGTGAACCCGCCCCCGGTCAGCTTTGCCATCTCGTAAAGCGGCTCCAGGTCGGCGGCGCGCGCGGCGCGCAGGCGGAAAGTCAATGCAGCTCTCCGTTCGCCATGCGAGTGATGACCAGAGCAGAGAGCGCTGCACGCTCTGCCAAGCTTGGCACTATCAGAAATTCTTCCGGGCTGTGGATTGCCCCTCCGCGCACACCCATAGTATCGACCACTGGCACGCCGCAAGCCGCGATATTGTTGCCATCGCACACCCCGCCGGTGGATTGCCACTTGATGTCTTGGCCCAGCTCTGCGCCGCATGCCTTGACGAGATCGAACAGAGCTTGCGCGCGGTCATCAACCGGCTTGGGCGGTCTGGTGACGCCACCATGGCGATGGATGCCCACTTCGTGCTCTGCTTCGACCTGCCTCAGGACATCGGCCAGATTGTGGTCAAAGCCCTCCATCGCTTCGGTTGACTTTGGGCGAATATTGAAGCGCAGCACTGCGTGGTCCGGCACCACATTGTTCGCCGCGCCGCCTTCCAGTTTTGCAGGATTGATCGTGATATCATCGCGCTCCATTGCTTTAAGGCGCAGGATCAGGTCAGCTGCGGCGACGACAGCATTGCGGCCTTCATGCGGATTGCGGCCTGCATGCGCGCTTTTGCCGGTGAAAGTGATCGAATAATTGCCTGTGCCGCCACGCGCATGGGCCAGTGTGCCATCGGGCAATGCGGCTGGCTCATAGGTAAGCGCCGCGAGTTTGCCTTGCGCCAATTCTGCGATAAGATCGCGTGACGCAAGCGAACCGGTTTCCTCGTCTGAATTGATCAGCACATCATAACCCAGCGATCCGATCGCGCCGCTGGCCTCCGCCGCTATAAGGGCATGCAGCATGACGGCGATCCCGCCCTTCATGTCCGCCACGCCTGGCCCGTTCAAAGTATCATCATCAAGCCAGGTCTGATTCTGGAATGAATGATCGGCCGGAAAGACTGTGTCCATGTGGCCAGTGAAGAGAATGCGGCGATTGGCCTTAGCGCGCACGCGCAACACCAGATGTTTGCCATGTGGCTTTTCAAACTCGCGGCCATTGGGATCGATGGCTGTGACCAGTGCAGGCTCAACCAGTTCGGCATCACCGGGCAGCGCTGAAAAGGCTTCCGCCAGAACGTTTGCCTGCTGCGCCAGCCCTTCCAGATTGGCAGTGCCGGTGTTGATCGCGCACCAGCTTTGCACCTGTTCCAGCATGGCAACTGAATCGATCCGCTCCATCAAAGCGGCGGCATTGGATGATGGATTTTCTTGCATTGCCCGCTGCTCTAGCCGTGCCGTAACGTTAGGCCAAGTCGTGTGTTGATTGCGCGTGAAAGTACGGTTGCAAAGGCGCAAGGCTTGGGCCATAGCGGTCCTCGCTCCTCCCCGGGTACAATTCAAATGACTGCCTGACGCGCAAAGCGGTGGCTCTATCTGTACGAGGGCGTGAAGTGAGCGAATTTGTGAGCCGTGCCGGGATTAGGATCGATCCCCGTCTGGCGACTTTCCTGGAATCTGAAGTGCTGGCGCCGCTTGAGCGCGATGCCGGCGCGTTTTGGCAGGGGTTTGCGGATTTGCTGGGCGTATTTGCCCCGCGCAATGCAGCACTGCTTGCCAAGCGCGAAGAGCTGCAAGCCAAGATCGATGCATGGCATTCTGAACGCCGCGGCAAGCCACTTGATCAAGGCGAATATCAAACCTTTCTGCGCGAGATCGGATACCTCGTTCCGGAACCAGACGATTTCACTATTGGCAGCCAGAACGTTGATGCGGAGATCGCAACTATGGCCGGTCCGCAGCTGGTGGTTCCGATCCTCAATGCGCGCTTCTTGCTAAACGCTGCCAATGCGCGCTGGGGCAGCCTGTATGATGCATTCTATGGCACAGACGCGCTGGACGCACCTCCTGCGCAACCGGGGGGATATGATCAGGCCCGCGGCGACGCAGTGATTGCACGCGGTCGCGAATTTCTCGATTCCGCTTTGCCGCTCGTGGATCAGAGTTGGGCAGATCTGGCGGACGAGAATGACAGAAAATTGCAGGATGAAAGCCAATATGTCGGCAAGACAGAACGTGGCTTGCTGTTCCAGAACAATGGTTTGCACATCGAAGTTGTGTTCGATGCTGAACATGCGGTCGGCAAGACGGATAAAGCTGGCATTGCGGACATCATCATCGAAAGCGCGCTCACAGCAATTGCCGATTGCGAGGATTCTGTCGCGGCGGTCGATGCCGAGGACAAGCTGCTCGCCTACACCAATTGGCTGGGCGTGATCCGCGGCGATCTGCAGGAAAGCTTTGACAAGGGCGGCCGCACGCTGACCCGCCAACTGTCTGATGATAAGCCATACACTGACCGGGGCGGGAACAACCAGAGCCTCCCCGGGCGCAGCTTGTTGTTCGTGCGCAATGTCGGCCATCTTATGACCAATCCGGCGATCCGGTTGGCCACTGGCGGCGAAGTGCCCGAAGGCATTATGGATGCGGTCTTCACGAGTACGATCAGCACACTGGATGTTGAAGGTCACGCGAAATACGGCAACTCGAAACACGGCAGCATCTACATTGTGAAGCCCAAGATGCACGGGCCGGAAGAATGCGCCTTCACCAATGACCTGTTCAATGCGGTCGAGGATCTGCTCGGCCTGCCGCGTCACACGATCAAGGTTGGCGTGATGGACGAAGAGCGCCGCACCAGCGCGAACCTCGGCGCCTGTATCCATGCAGTGAAAGACCGCGTGGTGTTCATCAACACCGGCTTCCTTGATCGCACAGGCGATGAAATCCACACCTCGATGCAAGCGGGCCCGATGATGCGCAAGGGGGAGATCAAGGGCTCCAAGTGGCTTGCCGCTTATGAGAAGCGCAATGTTGCGATCGGCCTCAAACATGGCCTTTCCGGGCGCGCGCAGATCGGCAAGGGCATGTGGCCTGCGCCTGATTTGATGAAACAGATGATGACGGAGAAGATCGGTCATCTGAAAGCAGGCGCGAACACCGCCTGGGTTCCATCGCCCACCGCCGCCACCCTGCATGCGCTGCACTATCACGCCTGTGATGTGTTTGCAGAGCAAGCGCATGTCACAGATGTTCCGCCGCTCGATGATTTGCTCACTATTCCGTTGGCCGAAGGCACCAACTGGTCTGAAGACGAGCTGCGCGAGGAACTGGATAACAATGCCCAAGGGTTACTGGGTTATGTCGTGCGCTGGGTGGATGCAGGGGTTGGCTGCTCGAAAGTGCCGGACATCAATGATGTTGGCCTGATGGAAGACCGCGCAACCTTGCGCATCAGCTCTCAGCATATGGCGAACTGGCTGTTGCACGGTGTGGTGACAAAGGATCAGGTGATGGACAGTCTGCGCCGTATGGCGGCCAAGGTCGACGCGCAGAACGCAGGCGATCCTTTTTACGAGCCGATGGTAGGCAATGAAGATGCCCCAGCGTTTCGCGCGGCCTGCGACCTCGTGTTCAAAGGCGTGGAGCAGCCGTCTGGCTATACCGAACCGCTCTTGCATCAGTGGCGGCTGGTCAAGAAGGCTAGCTGAGTTCGCGGGCGAGTTCGACGAATTCGTCGACACTCAATGTCTCCGCGCGGCGAGTTGGATCGATCCCGATTTTTTCCAAGGCTTCTAGCGCTCCGGGCACGGATTTGAGGCTTTGGCGCAGCATCTTGCGGCGTTGGCCAAAGGCGGCCTCGGTCAAACGTTCTAGCGTGCGGGAACTCACACCCTCTGGTGCGTTGACCGGCGTCACATGAACAATTGCGCTCATCACTTTGGGTGGCGGTGTGAAGGCGCTGCGGTGCACTTTCATAGCCAGTCTGGCCTGACTGCGCCATTGCGCCAGCACAGCAAGTCGCCCGTAAGCACCTCCGCCTTCCTTGGCGACAATCCGCTGCGCGACCTCTTGCTGGAACATCAGTGTGAGCGAAACCCATTGCTGCGGCCAAGTCTCTCCACCGAGCCACCTGACGAATAGCGCCGTACCCACATTATAGGGCAGGTTTGCCACCACGTGGAAAGGCTCTCCGCCCATCAATTGGCCATGGTCGATCTTCATCGCATCGCCTTCGATCACGGAAAGCTGATCGGGAAATGCGTCGCTGAGTTCGGCCAGCGCAGGCAAGCATCGGCTGTCCATCTCGATCGCGGTAACGCGCGCGCCAGCCTTCAGCAAGGCGCGGGTCAGCCCGCCAGGGCCGGGACCAATTTCCAGCACAGACTGGCCTTGCAGATCCCCCGGAATGGCGGCTATCCGGTCCAGCAATTGCGCATCGAACAGAAAATTCTGCCCCAGCGCCTTGGACGCGCTGAGCCCGTGCCGGGCGATAACTTCACGAAGCGGAGGAAGCTCAGCCATGGGCGTAGCGCCGCGCAGCCATTTCGCCGGCCATGCGGATCGCGGCGATCATTGCACCCGGATCAGCGATGCCTTTGCCAGCGATGTCAAAAGCGGTTCCGTGATCGGGCGATGTGCGGATAATCGGCAGGCCCAGCGTGACGTTCACGCCTTCATCAAATTCCAACGCTTTCAAAGGGATCAGCGCTTGATCGTGATACATGCACAGCGCGGCATCATATCCTGACCGGGCACGCGGTGTGAACATCGCATCGGCGGAATGCGGCCCGGTTACATTGAGCCCTTCGCTCTGCAACTCAGCGATGGCTGGTGCGATCGTCTCAATCTCTTCGCGGCCAAATTTTCCGCCTTCACCAGCATGCGGGTTTAGCCCGGTGACGGCGATACGGGGGTTTTCGATGCCAAAGTCGCGCTTCAATGCGGCGGCGACAATGCGGCCGCGTGTGGCGATCAGGTCGGTCGAGATCAGGCTCGGAACATCAGCCAGCGGGCAGTGGACTGTCAGCGGGACAGTACGCAGGCTTGGCCCGGCCAGCATCATCACAGAGGTATTCTCTGGCAATCCGCAAGCTGCCGCGAGAAACTCGGTCTGCCCGGGATGTTGGAAGCCCACTTCTTCGAGCAGCTTCTTGGCGATCGGAGCGGTCACAACAGCGCTTGCCATGCCGCCCACGGCCAGCTGCGTGGCTTGCTCCAGTGAAGTGAGCGCGAGCTTTGCGCCTGCGGTGCTGGGTGCGCCGGGGTGACAGGCGACATCCTTGTTACCAAGCACCGGCAGCGCGGTATCAAAGACGTTGCTAGCCTGTGAAAGCGAGCTGATCTGAGTGATCGGACAATCGACACCAAGCGTTTCTGCCGCAGCGCGCAATACTCCGCTACCGCCAACAACGGCGAATGGCTTCAACCCCATTTCTGACCGTTGGCGCCACGCATGCACGATGATTTCAGGCCCAATGCCCGATGGATCACCGAGTGATATCGCTAAAGGAAGGTGTTCGCCTGTGCTGCTCAATTGTAGTCGATGTACGCGTCATTGCGCAGATCGCGCAGGTAACGCTGTGCGCGTTTGTTAACCCGTTCATCTTCGAGCTGGTTCATCATATCATCAAAGCTTGGCCCGCCAACCACTTCAGGATCGTCACGACCGCACAGCATCAGAACCCGCACGCCTTCCTCGATAGACCCGAATGGAGGTGTGGGCTGACCAACTTGAAGATTGAGCACGATGTTCTGCAGCTGCTCCGGCAGCGAACGCGCCCGGATCTGGTCATTGGTTACAACACTTGCTCCCAGAGAACCTGCAACCGCATCCGCATCACCGCATCCGCGCATATTCTGAACACCGGTCGAGAATGCCTGGACTTGCTGTGCCGCCAATTCTTCGCTGATTCCCGGTTCGAAACTGATCGAGATTTGCTTCAGGCTCAGCACCGCATCGCGCGGATCAGCCATCAGCACCTGACGCTTGTCGACCAGATATACAATCCAGAAGCCGCCCGGAATTTCGACGGGGCCGACCAATTGGCCTGGCTGCATTTCGTTTACGATCGCTTCGAGCTGGGTCGAGCGCAATTGTGCAAGGCGAAGCCAGCCAAGATCGCCGCCAGTGGCCGCTGTCGATGCCTGCGAGAACTGACGCGCGTAGCCTTGGAAACTACCGCCCTGGCGGAGTTGTTGCATGATCTGCTGACCATTTTCGAGCACTGCGTTGCGATTTTCAGGTGTTGCAGCAAGGAATATCTCAGCAAGGCGAAATTCTTCGGTTCCGCGCGATTCTTCCATCCGCTTGAGAAGCTCGTTAACTTCCTCCTCGGACACGTTCACAAACGGTGCAATGTTGCGGCGAAGCAGGTTCGACCAAGCCAATTCGCCTTCGATCTGGCGTTTGAGCGAAGCTGGCGACGAACCAATCGAAATCAGATATTCGTCCATCGCGCCGGTTTCCTGGCCGAAGTTTTGTACCGCCAAGGTATTGTAGCGGTCGGTCACTTCCGCCTGTGTCACTTCGATCTCTTGCGATTGCGCTGCTTGAATCTGCAGCGTTTCATCGATCAGATTACGCAAGACCTGCATGCGCAGCCGCGCGAGTTCTTCCTCCGACAACTGGTTGTTGGATGCGGAAACCACCAAAGCAACACGTTGATCGATGTCCGTGCCGGTAATGACATGGCCATTCACAATCGCAGTTGCGGTTCGGACATTGGGGTTAGCTTCGCCGAGCAGCGAAATATCAGCTGGAATGCCCAATGGGTCATCCAAGGTTTGCGCAGATGCAGAGGCCGGCAAAAGTGCCAAGGCTGCAAGTGAAACAAGACAATTTTTCAATATATTACGTGTCACTTAGTCAATCCATTTGCGGGCGAAATCTTCGCCCCGTCTATTCACGCCAATTGGCAAAAACTGGCTGAACCCGAGCTGAGCCGGATTGCCCCCCCTCTATTCATGCGGCAGATAACCGCTTTCAGCGCGCCTGCCAACGGTTGAAGCTGGGCTATCGCGACTTATCGCAAGCCAAGATTGCGCAATGCAAACGTCAGCTGAAATGTGTCGCCCCGTTCCGCGTCGCCCGCAGTCACATAATCGCGCCGCCAAGTGAAGCCGAATTCCAGGCATTCATCGCGGTAGGCGATGCCCAACCTTGTGCGGATCGGCTCGAAACCATCGCTCGAGAACGTGGGGTCTTCATTGCGGTCTGTTAGGTTGACGATGCCCGATCCAAAAATGGACCAATGCCGCGCGAACGCGACCCGGGCCGCGGCACGCAATTCTTCGCGGTCCTGCAAATCCTCAAAGTCCTCGATATCGCGGTTCAACCGCAGATACCCCACTTCGACATAGGTGCGTGAGTTACCCACAGTCGCGTCGAATTCATTGCGGCGCACCTGGAAATTGTCTTTGTCGATGCGGAAGCGGTGGGTCAGCTTGACTGTGTCTTTGAAGCGCAGCTCTGCACGCCCGACGAAGTCCGAGACGCGTTCCGACAATCCCGTACCATCGGGCAAAATCGCGCGCTGCGTGTCGAAGCGATAGGATTGACCGACTGTGGTTTTGACGCGCCAGCCGGGACGCTGCAATTCCCAATCGAGACCATAAGTTAAGCGCACGCCATCTTCGACGCGGTCATACCCCGGGAAGCGGTTGAGCGCGAAGAGATTTGAGTCTTCCAGATCGATCGCTCGCGAATCCTCATTGGGAATTTCAAGATTACGAATAGCAGGGCTTGCGACCAGCTGAAGCCGGGGCTTGAATACTTGCGTGCCGCCAAAAGCTTCGCCGACGAATGGCCATTCGACGTCCACCGCACCGATCGCGATCGCGCGGCCTTCCCAGCCTTCATTGCCGCGATAGATTTCCGTGGTGGTGAAACCGTTCTCATCGCTGTGATAGACATCGCTTCGCGCAAGTGCGCTGAATGTCACAACCTGACCAAGTCCTGTGAGTCGACGCAGATCCCATCTCGCACCGGCGAACGCGCGCTGCGTGTCCTGGCCTTCGTCACGCACCAGGCTCAGAGTGTTGGCTTGAAGCTCAACTGTGCCGCCAAGCACCGGGTCGGCCATGCGATGACGGAAATCGATCGCGGGCAGTGCCATCGGCACCTGACCCTGGCGCGCATCCAATCGCAATGTCTGAGTGGCCCATCCCGCTATCGAGAAATAGGTCTGATCGTTCGTCCGCTCGATATTGAAAGTCGAACGCAGCCGGTCATCCCGGCTGATGTCATAGCGGCGCAGGAATGTGCGGTCGCTCGCGAGGCGGATTGATCCGGTCAGGCTCCACTCTGGATTGAACTGGAATCTTCCGTTCGCAAACAGATAACCCCGCAAATCGCGCTCTGTCGTCGGATTGCCGGTAAAGGTTGAGATACGCCGACTATGCGTTCCATATCCGCTGATCTGATAGGCACCCTTCTTAGTCAGCTGGCGCCATTCCGCTGACACCAGCGGGGTTGCCTGCGTGAAGAACCGCGTGCCGAGCGTCAGGTCCTTGTTGTCGGCAAGCCGCAGATAATATTCGCCGCTCACCTCCACGCCGTTCGATTCCGATATCCTTAGATCGGGAACCAGAAAACCGGAGATCGCGCTGCCGTCGGTCCGGAACGCCAAGCCCGGCATGGGCAGAATGCGTGCGCCGAACAATTCCAAAACGGCGCCGTCAAAGCTGACCGTGCTGTCTTCAGGATTGTAGATTATCCGCTTGGCGGTGATCCGCCAGCTGGGCGTTTTATCGCAACCTTCCAGAGTGGTGACTGGACATGCCGTATATGCAGCATCGTTCAAGATGACATCGCCATCAGCTGCACGCTGCCCGCCACGCGCAGCCAATCTTCCGCCCGCCCGAAGCGAAACGAGCAATTCGTTGATCGCGCCAGCTTCGAAACGTTCGGTCAGCTCGAGCGAATCCGTATACAGCTGGTTGCCGCTTTCATCGACCAGGCGCACATTGCCCGAGGCGTAGATTGTGCCGCTCTGACGGTCCCAGCGGATATTGTCGGCACGAACAGATTGGTCTTCGCTCGAAAGCAGCACATTGCCGCTGGCAGTTATGACCTCGCCGTCATTCTCGTTGTCGTAATCGAGATTGTCCGCTTCAAATGCGATGATCCGACCGTCTGCAACCGGCGGCAATGCCTCTGGATCAAGCTCGGTGACTTGTTCTTCGAGCGGCTTCGGCGCGTCGGGAGCGATGCCTGCTTCATCTTGCGCGAGCGCCGGCTGTACGCCCATGAACAAAGCCAGCGCGGCCGGCACCGCGCTAAGCGACAATTTGGGACGTGAGTGGGCAGGCAGGCAATGCTGCAACGGCAGGGACATGGCTTGCCTATCGCACCGCTCGCGCCTAATCGCAATCGCGATTGGCCATACCGTTCCACAGCGGTGTTTAACTGGCCGTAGACTAACACGCATTCAATCGTTCCGGAGCCTTCATGCAGATCAAATTCTCAGACACTTCACCCGCCAATCCCGGCCTCATTGCCTATGTCGTTAATCAAGGCAGCATGCCGGCGGCAGTTGAACCTGTGCTGTCTAACGGAGCGAAAGCGGCGCGTTTCAAGGGGCGCGGCGGCCAGTTTTTCGAAGGCTTCGTAGAACGTGGCGATCACACGGTTCGCGTGGCAATCGCGGGGGCAGGGGATACAGGCGCAGACGCGACCAAACGCGAAGAGGCGTTGGAAAAAGCAGGTGCAGCTCTGGCGGCCAAATATCTGACCTCGGGTGAGAGCGAGATTGTGCTGGACCTGAGCGAAGCGGGCCTGAACGCAGCGGAAACCGCATCTGTCTTGCTCGGCTTGCGTCTGCGCAGCTGGAGGCATGATGCGTATCGCACGAAGCTGAAGGATGAGCAGAAAGTCTCCCTTAAGAGCGCTACTGTCGTGGGTGCAAGTGAAGGTGCCGAAGCTGCCTGGGATGTTGCGGCGGCCGTGGCCGAGGGTGTCGAATTCACTCGAGACTTGATCGCAGAACCTGCCAACAAGCTATATCCGGTCAGCTTCGTGGAGATGTGCCAGAAGCGTTTTGAAGGCACAGGCGCTGAGCTGACAGTGCTTGACGAAGACCAGATGGCAGAGCTCGGCATGGGCGCACTGCTCGGAGTGGGGCAGGGCAGCACTCAGCCTTCACGTATGCTTGCGATCAAATGGAATGGCGGCAAGGACGGCGATGCGCCGATCGCATTTGTCGGCAAAGGCGTAACATTCGACACCGGCGGCATTTCGTTGAAGCCGCCCGTCGGCATGTGGGATATGAAATGGGACATGGGCGGATCTGGCGCAGTGGCGGGCGCAATGCTCGCGCTGGTAAAGCGCAAAGCCAAAGCCAACATTGTCGGCGTGGTCGGGCTGGTCGAGAATATGCCGGATGGCAATGCGCAGCGCCCCGGGGACATTGTGACCTCGATGAGCGGACAGACGATCGAAGTGCTCAATACCGACGCTGAAGGGCGGCTTGTGTTGTGCGACGCGCTGACTTGGACGCAGCGCACCTTCAAGCCTTCGCGGATTGTCGACCTGGCGACCCTTACTGGCGCGATGATCATCGCACTGGGCAAGGAATATGGGGGTATGTTTGCCAACGATGATGATCTGGCCGATGAACTGGCTACGGCGGGCAAGCAGGTTGGTGACAAATTGTGGCGCCTCCCGCTGGGCCCAGAATATGACAAGCTGATCAATTCGCCGATCTGCGACATGAAGAATATCGGCCCCCGCGAAGGCGGATCGATCACGGCGGCGCAATTCCTGCAGCGTTTCATCGAAAACGACACGCCTTGGGCGCACTTGGACATCGCCGGCATGGTTTTCTCTGACAAGGCGGGCCGCACGTGGGACAAGGGCGCAACCGGTTATGGCACGCGCTTGCTTGATGCGTTTATTCGCAACACGGCTGAGGGGTAAGCCAGCTTCTGATGGCCCGTATGCGCAAAAAGTCCGAGCTGCCCAGCAAGACTTGTGCGCATTGCGGGCTACCGTTCACCTGGCGCAAGAAGTGGGAACGTGACTGGGACAATGTGCTCTATTGTTCGGAGCGTTGCCGCAGGAGCAAGGGATCGACGGGATGAGCGCGAGAGTTGATTTCTACCAGCTCAGCCGTGACCCGGTAGAACAGGTCGCGGTCATGTTGGCCCGCAAGGTCTTGCAAGCGGGCAAGCGGCTGCTGATTGTCAGTGACAATCCCGGTCAGCGCGCAGCGATCGGCAAGGAATTGTGGCGCGGCGGGGGCGCAGAAGAATTCCTCGCCAATGGTCAGGCCGATGCAGCTCATGCAAACAATCAGCCAATCTTGCTATCGGACAGCATGGATGCGGCGAATGGCGCTAGCATGGTGATGTTCGTTGATGGGAAATGGCGCTCTGAAGCCCTGAAATTTGAGCGCGCGCTGCTGCTTTTTGATTCCGAAGCAACGGAGGCTGCACGCGGGTTGTGGCGAGAACTGGACGACGCCGAAAATGTTGAGCGCGAGATCCACAAGCAGGATGAGAACGGGCGTTGGCAGGCAGGGGCCGGAGCAGGGCGCTAGGCTCGCTAGGGCTTGCAGTTGACGCAACTCGGCGCTAGTGGCGCGCGCAATCAAAATTACCCCCAAATATTCGCAAGGAACACATGCCATGGCGGTTACCCGCACATTCTCGATCATCAAGCCGGACGCGACCAAGCGTAACCTGACCGGTGCGATCACAAAAATGCTCGAAGACGCGGGCCTGCGCGTTGTCGCATCGAAGCGCATTCACATGACCCGCGAGCAGGCCGAAGGCTTTTACGCGGTTCATAGCGAGCGTCCTTTCTTCGGTGAGCTGGTTGATTTCATGATGAGCGAGCCGGTTGTTGTTCAGGTCCTCGAAGGTGAAGATGCTGTGAAACGCAATCGCGACATCATGGGTGCGACTAATCCTGCTGAAGCCGCTGAAGGCACCATCCGCAAGGAACACGCACTGTCGATCGGCGAAAACTCGGTCCACGGTTCGGACAGCGAAGAGAATGCGAAGATCGAAATCGACTTCTTCTTCAAACCCGAAGAAATCGTCGGTTAAGCGCGCTTACAAGGCGTATTTGAAAAGGCCTCGCAGCAGAAATGCTGCGGGGCCTTTTCGATTCAGGGGCTTGAGCGCTGGATTCGCGCTGCAAGACACAATCAGCTATCCTGATTTGGGTCACCTGAATGATTCTGGGGGAGGGAATCATGGGCAGATTGCTGTTGATGTTGGTTTCACTGACATTTTATACCGCCGCCGTTGCGGCGCTACTTTTTCTGATCGGCTGGGTCGGCGCGTTCGATTTCATGCCGCTAACAGTCGACAAGGGACGCGAAGGTCCATTGGCTACTGCTCTGTTGGTCAATGTCGGCCTGATTGCACTTTTTGGCGTTCAACACACCGTAATGGCTCGCCCCGCTTTCAAGGAAGCGTGGACAAAGGTAATTCCTGCGCCGGTCGAGCGCAGCTTTTACCTGCTTGCTACTGTTTTGGTATTGGGCGCACTATTTCATTTCTGGCACCCGATCGAAGGAACCATCTGGTCGATCCAGAACGAAGCAGCGCGCACGGCAATCTGGGCTGTGTTCTGGCTTGGTTGGGCGATCCTGCTGCTGTCGACTTTCCTGCTCAATCATTTCGAATTGTTCGGATTGCAGCAGGCTTGGCACAATCTCACGGGAAAGAATGCATCGCCGCCGCAGATGCGTACGCCGCTGTTCTACAAGCTGGTGCGTCACCCTCTTTACACCGGCTTCTTCCTGGGGCTTTGGGCGACGCCTGACATGACATACAGTCATGCCTTCATGGCCGCCGGGTTCACGATCTACATCGTGATCGGGATTGCCTATGAGGAGCGAGATTTGCTGGATGTCTTTGGCCAGGAATATGCCGAGTATCGCAAGCGGGTCGGCGCGTTCCTGCCGGGGATCGGCAAAGTCCCCTAAACCGGTTTTCCTGATTTGAACCTTTGCAACTGGGCGGCGTGCGCTCTGTGCGCGCCGCCTTTGCTGCTCGTCATTTCCTTGACCATTTTAGCGCTCGCCTGCGGCGTCAGCTCGATATCGAGTTCGCGATAGATGCGCGCAATCTCGCTTTCCCAATCGGCACCCAGCTCATCGAAATGGACATGCGCGACTGTGCCATTGAAATCTACAAGCGCTGCCTGGACGCGCGAATGGCGCAGCTCCAGCTTGCGACGCCATTCGGCTTCGATCCACTCAAGGTCTACTTCGTCCGACTGGATCGCCATCTGATTGGCTACTACTGACATCGAACTGTGCAAGACATCCTCGTCATGACGGTTCGCCACCACCAACCGGGCATTGGGGAATTGTGCAAGCAGAGCCGGCAGTTCTTCGGCGATCTGTGGAACCTTCAACACGCGGGGCTTGTCGGCATTGCCGTGATGCGCGGCGTCGATGCGCAAAATTCTGGCAAATTCGCGATAAAGCGGTGAAGGGTCGCATTCTTCGCAAAAACGCGTGAAGCTCGGCACATGCCATTGCGTGTCATAGGTACTGTGACCAAATGCGCTTGCAAGCCAGCCGAGTTCCTCTTCAGCGCGCCGTGAACCCATCGGGTGGAGCGCATCAATCCAAGGGTCGAGCTTTCGCGCTATCGCGAGCATCATCGCGCCCGATAGCGGACGCATATCAGGCCTTCGTGGCACCGGGTTCCAGCTGTCGCAAAACCGCGTGGCGCTGTGTGCCGGGTCAGCCGCCAGCAAGCGGTGAATACGCGTTGTCCCGCTGCGCATTTGGCCAATCACTATGATCGGCGGCGCCAGTTCAGTTTTCAGCAATTCAGGCTTGTTCGACCAAAGTTGCCCCAGACCCAGCCGCTGTTTGATTACCCGTACGATCTGACCATGCGCCATGGTTTTGCCAAGCGCATTGAGTTTGGATTCAGCAGATACGGCGCTGCACAAAGCAATCAACCGTTCGCGAAAATCGATCACGTCCTCTTGGCTTCGTCCCCCATGTTCAGCAGCGACTCTGGTGCCCTTGGCGGCGCGGCGCCACAGATCATTGGGATCAATAGAAGGTGGGGCCACACCCTTAGCCCATGCTAATTCCAGCGCGGCGCAGGCTTTGTCGACCAAGGGCGTCCGCGCCAATGGGTGTGGGCGCTCTGGAGGCAGCACACCCACGCTCAGGCGGTGACCCGGGCTGCCCGGGCTACATAGCTTGCCAGTGCGCGGGGGTAGAGCTGATACTCAGCCAGCTTGACCCGCTCGGCGAGCGTGTCAGGCGTGTCTTCGGGCAGAATGGTTACTTTTACCTGCTCAAGGATTGCGCCTGAATCGAGTTCCGGCGTCACCAGATGAACGGTCGCGCCGCCATGCCTGTCGCCAGCCTCAATCGCACGTGCATGCGTGTTTAGCCCTTTGTGTTTGGGCAGCAGCGAAGGGTGGATATTGATTATCTTGCCCGTCCAGCGCGAGACAAACTCTTCGGACAGGATGCGCATGTATCCGGCCAGAACGATATAGTCCGCGCCCGCATCCTGCGCCGCGCGCTCCATCACCGCGTCGTGATCGGCGCGCTCCAAGCCTTTGTGCGAATGGGCAAAGGTCGCAATGCCTTCGGCTCTAGCCAACGAAAGCCCGTCTGCGCCTGGCCGGTTACTGGCGACCAGAACGACTTCATAGGGGCAATCTGGCAGCCTGCTGGCGTAAAGCAGCGCGGCCATATTAGTGCCGCTGCCGGAAATAAAAATGGCGACCTTTGCCTTAGGCAAGGTGCTTTGCTTCCCAGTCGGTCGTGGCCGACCATGTCCCTTGGCTGCCCTTGACGGTGCAGCCCCGATCGCCCGCTTCGATTGTGCCGATGGTGAAGGCATTCTCGCCTGCATCTGCCAGCCGGGTAAGGACAGCATCCTGATGATCCGGCGCAACCGCAAGCACCATTCCGGTGCCGCAATTGAAGGTACGCGCCATTTCCGCCGGTTCGATATTCCCCTGCGCTTGCAGGAAGGCCATCAGCCGGGGCTGCTCCCAGCTATCGGCATCGACCATCGCATGCGCGCCTTCGGGCAGAACGCGCGGGATGTTTTCAAGCAATCCGCCGCCGGTGATATGCGCCATTCCGTCGATCAACCCTTCGCGAACCAGCGGCAGCAGCGATGTGACATAGATTCGCGTTGGCTCGATCAGCGTATCAATCAGCAGTCGATCTGAATCGAACAGGGCAGGGCGATCCAGTTTCCATCCCTTGTCGGCAGCAAGACGCCGCACCAGCGAATACCCGTTCGAATGCACGCCCGAGGAAGCAAGCCCGATCAACACATGGCCCGGCGCAACTTTCTCTCCGGTCAGCTGTTCGCCGCGTTCAACCGCGCCAACACAGAATCCAGCCAGATCATAATCACCTGCGGCATACATGCCGGGCATTTCAGCAGTTTCGCCGCCAATCAGCGCACATCCTGCTTGTTTGCAACCTGCGGCAATGCCCGCGATCACGCGTTCCGCAACCCCATTTTCCAGCTTGCCGGTGGCAAAATAGTCCAGGAAGAACAGCGGTTCTGCGCCTTGCACGATCAGATCGTTGACGCACATGGCGACCAGATCGATCCCGACTGTGTCATGCCGTTCATGATCGATCGCCAGCTTCAGCTTGGTGCCGACGCCATCGTTGCCCGCAACCAGTAGAGGGTCTTTATAGCCAGCCGCCTTGGGGTCGAAAAAGCCGCCAAATCCGCCGATCTCGCCATCCGCACCAGGGCGCATTGTCGCCTTCACCAGGGGACCGATTGCCTTGACCAGGCGGTTGCCGGCATCAATCGAGACGCCTGCGTCTTCGTAAGTATAGCTTTCGGGCGGTGTGTTATTGGCCATAATGTCCACCGCTTTAGCCTTTCGCGCTTGGAATTCCACTCGCCTTTGGGCAAAAGGCATCAGCTTTTCCCCGATGACTGTATCATCTGCCTTCATGCGCCTGACGCAACCGCTTCCAAGCCGCACGATTGTGGTCGCGATTCTCGGCATATTCGCGCTTATCGCAGGCCTTGCGGCGTTGACAGCACAGGTCACCGGAGATCGCGGAATTGCGCCGGTCGCGTCGAGCAGTGACATCGATGTGACAGGAATTGAGGTCGACGTGCGCGGTGACACCGCTGAAGAGGCGCGCGCGGCCGGCTGGCGCAAGGCTCAGCGCGATGCCTGGGCGAAGATTGGCGGACCAGACCTGCCGGATTCGCAGATCGACGGCATGGTATCGGCCATCGTGATCGAGCGGGAGCTCATCGGGCCGCGCCACTACCGCGCCAGGCTTGGTGTCATATTCGATCGTAATCGTGCAGGCCAGTACCTTGGCGGTGGTTCACGTGGTCGGCCATCTGCGCCGATGCTCTTGCTACCGGTGACTGCGAGTGCGGGCACGTACACCATGTATGAAGTTCGCAATCCGTGGCAGCGGGCCTGGGCGGAGTTCAATCCGGGCACCAGCCGCATCAACTATGTTCGCCCCGCTGGCTCCGGTGGAGACTCGCTGCTGCTTAACCATGGGCAGAGCATGCGCCGCAGCCGAACCTGGTGGCGCGTGATCCTCGATCAATTTGCGGCCGCCGATGTGCTCGTGCCAGTCGCGCGGCTCGAGTATTCTTATCCCGGCGGACCGGTAGAGGGGACGTTCACTGCGCGCTACGGCCCGGATAACCGCTATTTCGACAGCTTTACCATGGAAGCGGGATCGCCGGCGGAACTGCCCGAAATGCTATCTGAAGCAGTGTCGCGAATGGACAGTATTTTCGAAGCGGCTTTAGCCGCAGGTGTATTGCGGCCAGACCCGACTTTGAACATCAGTACGACGGCTGAGATGGATCCCGCTTTGGCACGGCTGATCGAAATCGGGCGAGCGATTCAAAGCCGAGAAGCGGCCATCACAGCCGGAGAGCTGGATCCGACAGCTCCCGCAATCGCGCCGACCGCGACCGAACCCGCAATCGTCAATTCCTACGTCGTCCAATTTGCCAGCCCCGATGCCGCCTCGATCGACGCGACTTTGGCTGCGGTGCGCAGTGTGCCCGGCGTTCGCGGAGCGGCAACAATCAGCCTCGCGTTTGGCGGCACTTCGGTCATGCGTGTCAGCTTTGGCGGATCGCTTGATGCATTGGCGCAGGGCCTGCGAGAGCGCGGCTACAATGTGACGCAAGGCGCAGACGCGCTCGCAATCAGTCGATAGGTTCGAAAGAGCCCCATCATGCCGTCACAGATTGCGCTTCCATTATCACTTTCCGGTTCGGGCGACCCTTCTCGCATAGTCATCGGGAACGCCAATAAGGCGGCCTATGAAGCGCTATTGAAACCCGAGCGCTGGCCCTTCAACACGGCGGTCCTCACCGGACCTGAACGTTCCGGAAAAAGTCTGTTCGGCAAATGGGCACTGGGGCAGGGCATAGCGGTAGTCGATGGTGCTGACGCCTGGGATGAAGCGGAACTGTTTCACCGTTGGAACCGCGCGCAGGAATCGGGCGAGCCGCTTCTATTGATTTCAAATCGCCAGCCCTGGGACATCACATTGCCCGATTTGAAATCGCGCCTGAGTGGTTCGTTGCAGCTTGAGATTGGTGTGCCGGATGACGATATGGCGGCGCATCTGATCGAGGCGATCGCTGTTCAGCGCGGGCTTGCACTGGCTGATGGAGCTGTCGATTATCTGGTTCCACGGGCGGAGCGCAGCTTCGCGGGAATTGAGCGACTCGTGGTTGCAATTGATCGTTTGAGCCTTGAACGCAAAGTGCCTGCCACCATGTCGCTGTGGCGGGACGCATTAGAAGCCACACGGGGCCCAGAGCAGGCACGCTTGCTTTAAAGGCTGTTTGGTGGGAGTATTTGAATATGTTCGACCGGCTCAAAGGCTATCTGGACTCAGTCAAGGCGCGCGATCCGTCACCGCGTTCGCGTTGGGAAATCCTTTTTTATCCAGGTGTTTGGGCGCTGGGGCTCCACCGCGTCGCGCATTGGTTGTACGAAGCCAAGCTCTATTTTCTAGCGCGGTTCGTGAACCATTTTTCGCGATTTCTGACAGCAATCGATATTCACCCCGGGGCGGAAATCGGGAAGAATTTCTTTATCGATCACGGTTTCACGGTGGTTGGAGAAACCGCGCAGATAGGTGACAATGTCACGATCTACCAGAATGTGACATTAGGGGGGACAAACCCGACCAACGGCGTGGGTGGCAAGCGCCATCCCACCATCGGGGACAATGTCATCATCGGTTCGGGCGCGCAAATCATCGGTCCGATCACCTTGGGTGAGCGTGCACGCGTCGGTGCGAATGCAGTTGTTATGGAAGATGTCCCTGCGGGAGCAACTATGGTGGGGTTCAAGGCACGCTCGACCCTGATCCCGGCAGAGGAATGGATGCGCGAGTTTATTCCTTATGGCATTACGCCGGAATGCGAAGATGCTGAAGGCAATCGCATCGATTGCATCGAAAAGCTGGAGGGTGAATTGAAAGTCCTGAAAGCAGAGATCGAAGCATTGAAGGCCGAACGCGAGCTCAATGTGCCCCCACAACGTAGCGGGACCGACGATTGATGAATTCTGGTATGCGTTCGGGGATGCCTGGCTCAGTCGTCGCGTTTCCCGGACGTGCTCCAAACCAGATTGCGTTTGATCGCGAAGAATTACAGCGCATTCTCGATCTCTACGGCCGAATGGTCGCGGCCGGTGAATGGCGTGACTATGCGATGGATTTCACCAAGGACGTAGCGGTGTTTGCGGCCTTTCGGCGCACAGCCGAGCAACCTCAAACACGGATCGAGAAACGCCCTGCATTGCGCGGCAAACAAGGCATGTGGGCGCTGTTTGGCGAACATGGCCAGGTGTTAAAGCGCGGGCATGAGCTAGCCGGCGTGCTGGCGCCGATCGAGCGGCGGCTCGTGAAGGCAATCGATATCTAAGCCTTAAGGAAAAAGGGCCCGCGCCTTGGCACGAGCCCTTTCCGGTCCAACTCGAGGTTATCGAGTATTACGTTGCCGCTGCTGTTATCGGCAGACGGGCCTGAAGATCCTGCGGCAGAGGCTGGACAACGGCCCGGCGGATCGGAGTCCAGAACGCCGACAGTGTGAGCAGGGTAGAGCCGATTACCAGCGCAGTCAGCGCAACATTCAGCTCTACAGCGCCGAAGCGATCGAACAGGAATGTCAGTGCAAACAGCACATAGGCGAGCGCCGAGACAAGCAGTGCGCGCCGGTCAATCGCCAGAGCCACCAGCCCGAATGCGATATACACTGCAAGCACTGCCAAGGCGGCGCTTACGCCGATGTTGTCGCCATCCGTCACGCCAATCAGCGCGAAGATCGGGTGTGCGATCATGGGTGCTGCGAGCAGATGCAGCCAGAACGCCACGTCACTGCGACGGGTCTGACGCTCGCGGTCGCTCATGTCCCAGCGCATGGCAAAGCCGAAAATGATCAAGCCAGCGACGAACACCATGGGAAGAACGAGTGAAGGGTCCATCGAACCTGGCCCAATCGCGGTCACGATCAGCGCGATCGCGGTTACCGCCAGCGCTCCCGCCCCTGCCGCAACAGTTATCGGCACCATAAAGCGACGCCAATGAACCCAGGCAGAGATCGCGGTTGCCAACGCAGCGCCGGAAATCAGCAGCCCGGCCAGCACTTGATTCTGGCCAAAATTGTCGCCTCCGAAGCCAGCGACTATCAGACCGATTAACGTCGCAAACACTCCGCCGACAAAGGCGAGGAGCAGCACGATACTGGGCAATGCCATACGGCGTTGAAGCGTGAAGTATTCCGCCATACCCCAGGCGGCACCTGCAATCAGGAGGCCAGCGAGCGGCGATGGTCCATCATTGACCGGCCACAGCGCGTCGCCAATTCCGCCCATCGCAACCAGCAGCAGCACGGCGGCTATGGTAACGAAAATGTCGTTGAAGCTGTTGATGAGGCGGAAATGTTCTTCGTCAGTCGCAGGCGCGTTTCGCGTTTGCTTGACCGACTGGCGCAAGGCATCTGCCGCTTCGGCACTGATTGCGCCGTTTGCGACTGCCTGGCGCAGATCGTCTTCTGTATACATGAGGCGTACCTCTCCCTGTTGATCAGGGGGAGATACGCCTAGTGTATTACTGTGTCAATACAGCGAGAATTATCCGCGTGCGCTGGACGGTGCGGCGTCCGCGCCAAGCACTTTCTGCATCGCTTTCAGGATATTACCGCTCTGTTCGCTGCCCGATTGCGGGGCAGTGAGGTTCGAGAATTCGCTGATCTTGTCCCAGTTCGCGGCAAAGCCTTCGACTGTGCGGTCTTCTTCCTTGAGCCAAACCGCATCATTCATAACGGTCCAGCTGCTGTGATAGCCGCCTGCGCCCGCGCCAACGATTGCGTTGGTGGGCGAATCTTCGCTGACCAGGAACAGCGCAGCAGGAACAACGTTGACCGGATCGAACAGCTTGAATGCTTCTTCCGGGAAAAGGTCTTCCGTCATGCGTGTACCCGCAACCGGCGACAGCGTGTTCACGCGAATGTTGTACTTCGCGCCTTCAAGCTGAAGCGTCTTGGTGAGGCCAGCCAGACCCAGTTTCGCTGCGCCATAGTTAGCCTGGCCAAAGTTGCCGAACAGGCCGGTCGACGATGCTGTCATCAAGATACGGCCATAGGCTTGCTCACGGAAGGTTTCCCAGCATGCCTTGGTGACGAACGCTGAGCCGGTCAGGTGTACCTTCAACACAAACTCAAAATCTTCCGGGCTCATCTTTGCGAAGGTCTTATCGCGAAGCACACCGGCATTGTTGATCAAGACATGCACGCCGCCCCATTTCTGTTTGGCGTCGGCGACCATCTTTTCCATCTGTTCGTATTCAGTGACAGAACCGCCGTTCGACATGGCTTCGCCGCCCATGGCCTCGATTTCCTCGACCACTTTCAGCGCCATGTCCGAATGGCCTGTGCCATCCCGCGAACCGCCAAGGTCATTCACCACGACCTTCGCACCGCGACGTGCCAGTTCCAGCGCATACTCACGGCCCAGACCGCCGCCAGCGCCGGTTACAATGGCTACTTTGTCCTTGAAGTTGATGCTCATGGTGGATCCTCTCCTGCTTATCC
>Ga0255779_1000145_pt1 | contig 84805 bp, 118 predicted proteins | sample 011ome_21_FD_179977 | JGI IMG/M metagenome (GOLD analysis project Ga0255779, IMG submission 179977) | Coastal salt marsh microbial communities from the Groves Creek Marsh, Skidaway Island, Georgia - 011508AT metaG (version 2) | ecosystem: Environmental > Aquatic > Marine > Intertidal zone >... | reverse complement strand
TCACAGTTACAGCTTCTGGAGTAAATGCCGCTTGGGTTGGTGCTACAGAGTCAAATAAAGTTTACTATGTAGCTCCACATGGTGTAGATGCTCCTCATTCTGGTAGAAACCAATCAGCACCATTTGCTTCTATTAAGTATGCATGTGAGGTAGCTGGAAATAACGCAACAATCTTTGTTAAGACTGGTTCTTATACAGAAGAACTTCCAATTATAGTAGGAGAAAACACTGCGGTTGTTGGTGATAATCAACGTACTACCCTAGTGCATGCGGCTTCCGGTTTCGAAAATGGTACAATGTGGAAGCTATCAAACGGCGCTATCTTGAACAAAATGACGTTCAAAGGTATGACTGGTTGGGTTCCTGGTTCCACGGCTGATGATATTACTACATCAACACCAGCTGGTATCGCGGTAGCATTCAATGAAGCTTCACCAATTACTACTAAATCACCATACGTTCTCGAATGTAGCTTCATTGGTTCAGGCGGTATTGGTGTCTATGTAGATGGTTCAGCGCACGCCACTGGTAATAAGAGTATGATCTTCCACGGTTATACAATTATATCAGATAATGGTGTAGGTTACTGGGTTGATAATGGCGCATTAGCAGAACTTGTATCTAACTTTACATACTACTGCTACTTCGGATACACGTGTACAAATGGTTCTAAGATCCGATCATTGAACGGTAACTGTTCATATGGTACTTATGGTGCATCATCAAGCGGTTATGATGCTGATGAGACTCCTTTACTCGGAGCCTTGGTTGGTGAACAAATTAATGCTGTTTATGTTGATGGCACGGTAAACGTTGGCGATACAATCACTGATACTGTAACTGGTGCAACTGCAACAATTCTAAACGTACAATACTCTGCAGATAAAGTTTATATTGAAAATAGAGTAGGAGACTTCGAAGGAGGTAATCCACTTACAACTTCTTCGGGTGGTAACTTTGTAGCTGATTTTGGTGGTTCTGAACAAGTTGATGGATTCATTCTAATCGTTGATGGCTTGGATGAAGAGCCACAACCAGGCGGTTCAGTATCGCTATCTGATGACTCTATCTCATATGTAATTCAGAGCGTATCAGGAACATATGTTGATAATACAAGTAGAATGGTTATTGTTCTTTCACAAGAAAAACCAACTGCTTCTGCTCCTGGTGCGGTGGTAACAATTCGTTATAACTATTCTCAGGTACGATTGACGGGTCATGATTTCCTACAGATTGGTACTGGTGGTGCTGCTACAACTAATCACCCTGATGAACCACTACAGCCACCTGCACAAGGTAATGAGATCAATGAAGTATTCCCAGGTCGTGTATACTATGTGTCTACAGACCAAAATGGTAACTTCCGTGTTGGTGAATTCTTTAAGATTGATCAGGCAACTGGTACAGCAACACTAAACGCTAATGCCTTTAACCTTGCTGGTTTGACTAGCTTGAGACTTGGTTCGATTGGTGCACAACTTGGTGAATCAATTAATGAATTCTCATCTGATGGAACATTAGGTGGTAACTCAAACATTGCTGTACCAACTGAATTTGCGGTTAAGACCTACGTTGATAAATCAGTAATTGAGAGCCTCTTCACTGGCTCGTTTGATAGTGCTAATTCTACATTTGATGCCAATGGGAATCTCACAGCAGTAACTCAAGGTGATTTACAGTATAGCAACATAACTTGGGAAAACTTTGGTCTAGATCTCGCTACATATGGGCTCGAATTAGCTACTGGAAGCTATTATAGATTAGTTAGCTGGACTGAGACTAGTGTCTCTCTCGGAAGTTCCCAAAATATAACTATAACTTATGATAGTGAAACTAATTTAATTGATACAATAACAACTACATCAGTATAGTATAAATACTAATAATGGTGTTTTAAGAGGAATCCCCTAGTGTCAGATGCAATTATATATAATTCAATATTAGAGCAGCTCGAAAAAGCCCGAGTATCTGCTGAAAGCCAGCTAGATGAAGCGTATTCAAGCGAGAATCTTAGTAAATTTTTGGATCCTTTAAATCCAGATAACTGGGCTACGCTTGTGCCAAAAATAGATGACACTGGTTTACCCTCAGGTTGCGCAGATGGTGATTCTGGTGGGGTATTCTGTGTATGGGATTCCTTATATAATAGATGTCAATCAACATGTACATGGACAGTACCAGCAGGCACAACTAAAGCTCAATTCCAATTATGGGGTGGAGGAGGTGGCTCATCTTCTGGATGTTGTTGTGGGGGTCACCCAGGTGGATCTACTGGGGAATTCGTATCTGTTGTAATGGACGTAACCCCTGGCGATAGTTATATTTTGTGTAATGGCTGCAACTATTGTTGTTTAGGAAGTAGGGGAGGTATACAATTAAACGCGGCTACCTCTTATGTAACCGGTCCGGGAATTACAACACTGTGTGCTCAAGGAGGATGCGGTACTCTTTGCTCTTGGGCATGTTCTTGGATTAATGCTACTTCTGAAAGACAGGTAGTCGGATGGAGTCCAACTGCAGTTACTTACACGCCAATTGATCAGGAAGGTTGGTTTTTGAAGGGAACTGGAAATCAATGTACTTGTAGATGGGTAAATCCAAGTGCTTTAGAATGTAAAGGTTCTAACTTCTGTAACTCAGGATATGATTATTGTTATAACAGCAGCTGCGATACTGGCGGTGAAATACCCTATATCGCTTCTCATTGTACTCAATCTACTACTACTATTGATCCTGCTAAAAACCCAATATGCGGATGGATCCCCAGAAGATGGAATGCGATGTGCTATGACACTAACCATTACGGCTACATAATATATGCTCCAACTGTATGCTTTGGTCCGACCGGGGCGACAACTCAAAAACATCCAGGATCTGATCTGTGTGCAACTTATTCATCGGGCACTTGCTGCGGATCAGTATGTTCTACAGCATATCAAGGTGGTATTGGTAGTGCTGCATTTGGATGCATGCCTGGACACGGCTCAGTATTCTCTCATGCAATGGGAAGCAACAACGCGGTCTGTGGTGACACAGGTCGTGGTGCAGCTATTCGTGTAACGTATTGTTAAATTATAAGTATAAATATAATATATTAAGAGGAAGCTTTTAAAATGCAAAAACAATTTACAGTTAATATTCCCGATGAACTATGGGTCGATAGTTGGGAAGATGAATTAACGGCGACTTATACTTATAATGGCCCAGAAAATTTTTATCTTGGTGTTGATGATAACAATAGCATTCTTTACATTAAGCATGGTGATTTAGATTCTGAAGCAGAGCCATTTACTGAAGAAGAAGCTGCTAAATACAACTGGCATGTTACAGTAGATGCTAATGTTAATCCAGAATTTGCTTGGTTCTTATACCATCAAGATGAAGAAGAATATGTTCATGAAGATATAGTAAATCATAATGGATCTATCTATCAAAAGATTACAAATCCAGCACTAAGAGAATACTATACTTTAGATTGTAGGTTTGTCGAAGGTAGTACCGAAACAAAGGAATTATTTTTAGCTCCTTTATATAAAGATCTTACTATAGCGTTTAAAACTATTGCCAATCAAAGATTAGCAGTTGTAAAAAAATATAATACTGTTTACGACTTTGACGTAGAAGATCAAACAAAGATTGATAGTTTTATTAGCAATATGGAAACTTATATTTCTTCATTAGCTTCTGCATATTCATGGAAATACGTTGAAATTGATGTTACAGAAATTCCTAAAATACCAGCATCTTTGCAGCTATTGTTTAACCAATTACCAGAAATAGATTAAGGAATTTGAAATGGCAGATTTATTACTATATGCTGCAATAAAGGGGCAAAAAGATCTTTTATTTCCTGACGATGGAGGAGTAGATCCTACTGCGCAGTTTACCTATTCGGAAAATACGGTTGAAGCAGGGCAAGTTCCGGCTGTATCAGGATATCCTGTCTCGCTCGGTAGCGAGGGAAATGCTTGGCGTTCTGCTATGGTTAGCTCATGGGACGCTGCCTTTGGTGAATATACTAAACCAAAGACTAATTTTATCTGCTGTGGAGATTTTAATTCTGGCCAGTACAGGTGTGGTACAAGTGGATCCTTTACAGTTCCATCTGGCGTAAGTAGAGTAACATTTCAATTATGGGGTGCTGGAAGCGGTTCATCGCAAAACTGCTGCTGTGGCGGGGCCCCAGCTGGGATTAACGGAGCATATGCTCTTGCTGTAGTCGACGTTTGTCCAGGGGAGATTTACTGCTGGAACACAGGATGTTCGTACTGCTGCTGCGGAGATCAAGATAATGTGCCTGGAGGATATCAAGGTACGTGTGGCACACAACTATCATATTGTGGAAATCCCTCTAATCCTAGTTTTGTTGCTGGAGGATATTCCGGTGCTTGGTATATGTGTGCGCCTGGAGCAAATAACATGCACATGTGCATGTGGAATTGCCAAATGTGTAAAGTGTTTCCTGGTTATGGTACATCTTGTAATTTATCAATACCAAGTATCAATGCTTCTCAATGTGGGTCGACTATATCATTAACAAAAGATCTTTCAATAAGTGATTTATGTAATAGATGTAGTGCTCAGATCTGCGGCAGCTGCTGGAGTTTTTGCTGGGATTCGAGTGCAGATGATCTTTATATTCCGCCAATTTATGGGTGCAGAACACCATTTACATCATGTAGCGATGCAGTAACCGCTAAAAATGCAGTATTTCTTGGATATCCAACGATATATCCAGAAATACAAATCTCGTGCGATATGCAGACACCAGGATTTACGCAGCCGGCTCCAGTATATGGATTTCACGAACGGCTTATGCAAGACGGAAACTATGGTACTGATCCTAATTCAGCTGCTTATCAGTGCTTTAATGGCAGTAACTGCGCTGGACATTGCTCTAATCCTGATGCCGGTGGTTTATGTATTCCAAGTCTGGGAGCAAGTGGATCTAAAGCATATAGTGGGTTGGGTGCTACTAGTTGTCTGGGCGGGAGAGGACGTACAGGTATGATCTGTATTTCTTGGGAATGCGATTAATTATTTACAAAATCCACATTTTGTGGTATAATATATAGTATTATATTATTTTTGAAAGTTAAACTATGGTAGGTATCAAATGAAGAAAGCTTTTTTTATTAATGGTGGTGCAGGGCGTGTGCTCTGTGCCATCCCAGCTTTAGAATGGCACAAGCAGAATGTTGACGAAGATGTTATAATCGTAGCAGAGGCTTGGCACGAGCTATTCATGGCTTCCCCTATTATTCGCGATAACGTTTTTTCTATGGGTCATAAAGGCTTATTTGAGGAAAAGCTAAAAGATCGTGAAATAATATCTCCAGAACCTTATCGGCTAAATGCTTACTTTAATCAAAAATGTAATCTAATTCAAGCCTTTGATATTCTTATAAACGATCTTAAAGAAGTGCCTGAAACTAAAAAGTTTAATCTTGAAATTAATAAGATAGATCAGGTCTATGGTTACAATCTAGTAGAACAAACTCGCCAAGGACTAGGTAAAGATAAAGTTATTGTATTCCAACCTTTTGGCTCTGGCGTTCAAAAAGAAGGTAATTTTATATTTGATTCTTCTGGCCGGTCTATAGAGCTTAAGGATGTTTATGATATTGCAGAAAGACTATCTAAAGACTATTCTGTAATTATGATGACTAATATTGAAGTTCCTGCCCCACCAAAAGAAATTGGTATAGTAATGCCAACTAATGTCAATCTGCTACAATGGATGGGTATTATTAATGCTGCAGACTATTTCTTCGGCTGTGATAGTATGGGACAACATTACGCACACGCCTTGAAAAAACCAGCTACAGTAATTATTGGTTCTACTTGCCCAGAGAATATATCTTATCCAGATAACAAAGATTTTACTATTATAGATAATGGAAAAGATAAAAGAAAGTATATTCCTATGAGAATTACTCATGATTATACTGGAGAGCGCAATAATGAAGATCTTATGATTATGTCTCCTGACACAATTAATAAAGCAATTAAGAGTGTCACAAATAAGTTAGGCAAATCAAAGAATACTAAGATAGCTGATGTACCACACGTTCATGGTCCTAATTGCTCACACGGTAAAGCTGGCCAACCTATTTCTCCGCCATTTCAAAAAAAGAAAACTGCTTAAAATAACTGATGAGGTTTTATAATGTCTGATCCAACAGGATATATCCTAGGTATTTCTCGTGGCCATAACGCTGGTGCATGCCTACTAAAAGATGGCAAAATTGTATTTGCTATTGAAGAAGAAAGATTGTCTAGAACTAAATACGATGGTGGACCCTTTGCAGCAATGAAAAAGGTCCTAGATTACACCGACAAAGTTGACTATATTTTTATTTCACATACGCAATCTTTAGAAGAGACCGCTGGAAATATTGATTATACTGGAGATAACATATATACTGGTTGGGCTAGAAAGCTAGGTCTAATTGAAAGAAAAGGTGTAGATCTTAGGAATCATCCACAAGTTATTGACTTAAGTCATCAACATCATAAAATACACGCAGCATGTGCGTTTTATCGTTCTGGATTTGATGATGCTGTTGCTGTAGTAGTAGACGGTGCAGGATCAGTTCGTCTCGGTAAATTTTTAAATGAGCCTGTTCATTTGTGGGAAGTTGAAACGGTATTAGATTGTTCATATCCATCAAATTTTAAGACACTATATAAGCACTCTGGATGTAAAAGCCCTATACCCAATGATGTTAATTACGAAGAATCATCTGAATATTTGGGTGAGGAAGGTACTCACGTATCATTAAAATCTGGGCATGCTGGTATCACAAAAACATATGAAGCAGTAACAGAATATTGTGGATTCCAGGGGATCGAAGCTGGTAAAACTATGGGGCTATTCCCATACGGTAAAGAAAATGATAATATCCCTAAGCTTTTCAATAAAGATGGAATGTTTTCGATATCTGATCGAAATGTAATTATTCCGCGCTTCCCTGGTGGCGCTATGGTAAATGATCAATGGTTCAAAGAGCTTTCTGAACGACCCAAAGAAGGGGTTGATCCAACGACTATGCAAAATCGTAGGGATTTAGCATATGCCCTTCAGACTCAAACGCAAGATGAAGTATTAGATCTTATTTTATCAGCATCAAAAATGGCTGATAAAAATAAAGTTGTATTCTCTGGAGGTTATGCACTAAACTGTGTTGCCAATTATTATTTCTTAGATCGGTTAAACAAAGAAGGCATTGAATTATATGTTGAGCCAATTTCTAATGATGGTGGTACAGCAATTGGTGTAGCTCTTTGGGGTTACTATGAGGTATCACAATCTACAGAAAAACTAAATGGTCGTGAAATTTACCTCGGTCCAAAGTATGATTATTCGGAAGATGATATTGCTAATATCGCAAATCAATATAATGCACAAATTGAAGACTTTACTGATGATCAAGTAGTTGAATTGATGACACATAAGAACATCGTTGCATGCTTCCAGGGTCGTTCAGAGAATGGTCCTCGTGCACTTGGTAATCGATCTCTTATGTTTGATCCTACCTTTAAGGATGGTAAAGACTTTGTTAACTTGATTAAGCGTCGAGAATACTTCCGTCCATTTGCTGGATCTATTCTTGCTGAAGATGTACATGAGTGGTTCGATCTACGCGGTATGGAAGATTCACCGCATATGATGTACGCTGTATCATGCAAGGATGGTATTGAGGAAAAGATTCCTTCAATTATTCACGTTGATGGTTCATGCCGTATTCAAACAGTATCTGAAGAAGATAATCCTCTTTACTATAAGATTATTAAGGCGTTCAAAGAAAAAACTGGTGTACCAATTATCTTTAATACGTCCTTTAACCTAGGTGGTGAACCATTGGTTGAGACTCTTGAAGATGCACTATGGACTCTGCAGCAAAGTGATATTCAATATCTCTATCTTCCAGAATATGGTAAGCTATTGACGGTTCCCAATCTTACGGTAATCTAAATGCGCAATGAGATTACTCATGTAAAAAATGTCCTAAGCCCCGAGGAGTGTCGTCTGATTATTGATGACCAACTCCCAAGGGTTGGACAAGCACTGGTTGGTGGTGGACTTGAACTTGCTAAAAAGATAAGAAAAAGCAATGTTTCGTTTATACCACACAATCATGATACTTTACGGCCGATAGTAAAAAAATTACATGATATTATAGCTGATATAGCTAGAACACGACATCAAACTGAAATTGCTGCATTTGAACATGCGCAGTTTACAGTCTATAAACCGATCGGGTTTTATAAACCACATGTTGATGTTCAAAGCATACCAGCAATGAGAACTATATCAGCTACAATAGAATTAAGCGATCCTAAAGACTATATTGGCGGTGGAATTACTATACATAATGTGGCTAAAGCAAAAGTTCAACCAAAGAATCAAGGAGGAATTATTACATTTCCTTCTTTAATGTTGCATGAAGCGAATACTGTTTGGTGGGGAACTCGGTACTCATTAGTGATATGGGGATTTGCTCGCCATCCAGCTGAGACTGATCCTAAGCTTGAAAAATGGTCGAAGAATAGATGAGCCTAAAAGATATTACATGGGACTTACATAAAGAAGCTGAGCAGAATAAATTTGCTCAGCTTTTATTGTCAGGTACTATTAACGATTATCAATATGCAATGTATTTAACAAATATGTTGATGATCTATATTGTGTTAGAAAGTAATGCTTCCGAGCATGGATTGCTTGACGATATTAATGATATTAAAAGATCTGACGCTATCAAAGCTGACTTAGAAAATCTCGAGCTTGATGAGTCAGAAAGAAAGTCGCTAAAACCAATGGCATCTACAGTTTTTTATATTAGTCATATATCTGACTTAGTTAAGATTAATCCAAATAGATTAATGGCGCATATATATGTTAGACATTTTGGAGATTTGTACGGTGGTCAGATTCTAAAGAAAAAGGTTCCTGGTACTGGTACGATGTATGAATTTAATAATCGTCAAGAATTAATTGCAAAGACTAGAGAAAAACTCACTGATGATCTTGGTCCAGAAGCACGTAAAGGCTTTCAGTTTGCAATAGACGTATTTAAGGATCTGGTCAATGAGCTTAATCTTTGATGAGCTATCAAATCACGCTGAGATATTTAAGAACATATTAAATGAGAACTTGGATAAGTCTGATGAGACTCATGACTTTCCATGGACTAATTTAGTATATACTGGAAATGGAGTTCGACGAGCTCATCTAGATATAGTAGATAAGCGCGAAGAAAAGAAGTTATATATGATGCACCTTTGCATCTTTCCAGATGTATTTTGCGATGCTCCAATATATGGATTTGATCTCATCGCCGGGCCAAATAAAGTGACTGGCGCATTTCATGACTTTAGTCCTGTTAATAATTCTGAGCATCCTCTTGTTTTAGACTTTGCAAAGTCAGCAAAGGGATACTCATGGAGTAAGGAAAGAGTATTGCCGGATTGGGCAAAGGCAATCTTTTCTCCAAATATGGTTGCTGCTGGAAATGTAAAAGATAGAAAAGAGCTTTCTGAAGTGCTTGATTTATCTGCATCTAACCTATTAAAGTACATATCCTATCTTTCGCAAGAATCTATGCCAGGTGATATCGACTATACTGAATATCAGAATAGATATTGCCAATTTCAAAAACAAAATCCACACACCCCTAGAGTTATGGAAAGTCTCGGATATGATACCGAAACAGTCCAGACTTTTATTCAGACTTGTTTATTCCCTGAAATATAGCGTATAAATATAGTAATACAATATGCTTTAGAAGCCTTATTGTTATAAATAGATGTTAGAGGATAACTATTTATGGCTATATACGCAAATCTTACCGTTGATCAGGGATCAGACTTTACTTCCACTGTGTCGGTGGTTGATGCATTGAATGCTCCTTTAGATTTAACTGGATACACTTTCAGGGGTCAAGTGCGCAAGACATATACTTCATCTACTGCTGTAGATTTTACTCTTATTTCTAATGCACCTTTAACTGGAGATATTTTATTAAGCTTATCTTCTGCGCAAACTGCTGAAATGAAAGCCGGAAGATACCATTATGATGTAGAAATAGTATCGGCTGGTAATACGGTAACGCGCGTACTTGAAGGACAGTTAGAAGTAACACCAAGAGCAACGAGAGTAGTATAATGTCAAATATCAAAGCTACAGTCGGAGTTAATCCAGCCAATAGAATACAAGGCAAAGTAAACGCCTCTAATTCTATTGTCACAAAAAATGTGAATATCGGCCCAAAGAATTCTTTAGATGATATGTCAGATATTGATATGTCATTAAAGGAGCAAGGTGCTATGTTGGTATGGGATGCAACTGCTAATGTCTGGCGAGCTAAACAGCATCTAGAAGATGGTACTAGCTTTGAAGGCGGACAGTATTAATTTCATTGGAGAATAATAAGAAATGTCAACTATTTTAAGAGTAAAACGAAGTAGTACTGCTGGTAATCCTAGCGTACTTGCCTCTGGTGAATTAGCGTACTCTGCAGCGGATCCTGGTTCGGTTGCTGGCGGTGGTCGCCTATATATTGGTATTGGTGCTGAAACAAACGGAGATGCTGCATCTCACTTAGTTATCGGTGGACAATATTTTACCGATAAGCTTGATCATACTCTCGGCGTACTTACTGAAAATTCTGCTATCCTAGTTGATGCCGATAAAAAAGTAGATAATCTAAAAGTAGATAATCTAGACTTTAATGGCAATACTATCTCGTCAACTGATTTGAATGGTAATATCATTCTAGATCCAGATGGTTCTGGTCTTATTTCAGCATCATCAACTCGTATTGTCAATATTGCTGATCCAATTAACGCACAAGATGCTGTTACTCGTGGCTATATTGAAAGCGGTAATGCTAATGTTTACTTTAATAATATTGATGCTGCTGGTGATTTGCAGATTGATGGTAACTTGATCGTTGGTGGTACAACCACTACTGTATCTGCTCAGAACTTATCTGTTGCGGATAACATGATTTACTTAAACCAAGCGATCTTAACCGAAATCGCCGGTGCTGTTGGAGATGGTACAGAGGTAATTTATACTACAGCCGATACTCATAACTATGTTATTGGTATGACAGTATCTGTTATTGGATGTACTCCAGCAAGTTTTGATATTACCGATGCGATAATTACTGACATAACTTCTACTACATTTACTGTCGCTTCTACTAATACTGATACATTCGTGTCAGGTGGTACAGCTCGTGCTAAAACATCTACTAACCCTGACCTTGGTTGGGCTGCAGGCTATAACGATGGGTCATATGCCCACGCTGGTTTCTTCCGAGATGCATCTGACGGTAGGTTCAAGGTATTCGATAGTTATATTCTAGAGCCAGACGAAGATGTATTTATTGATACTACTCACGCTTCATTCTCGTTATCAGAAATTGAAGCTGAGAATTTCTATGGTGACTTAATAGGTAATGCAAGTACTGCAACCGTATTAGAAACCGCACGTACGCTTTCGATCTCTGGCGATGCAACTGGTTCACAAACTTTTAACGGTGGATCAGATTCAGATATTAATATTACATTAGCTGATACTGCGGTAACTGCTGGAACCTATGGTTCACAGACTGAAATTCCAGTATTCACAGTTGATTCAAAAGGTCGATTAACTGCTGCTAGCACAGTAGCTGTTGCAACAACGCTTGGTATCAATGCTGATAACGCAACAAGCACTTCGATTAACCTATTAAATGAAACTTTAACGATTGCCGGTGGAACTGGTATTACTGCAGGCGCTGATAGCGGCACAGATACAATTACGTTCACACTCGATGATACTGCTGTAGTTGCAAATTCATACGGTGCTGCTGATACTATTCCAACATTTGATGTTGATGCACAAGGTCGTCTAATTGCTGCAGCTGATGTGCCAATTAGCATCGTGTCTACTCAAATTACTGACTTTAATGAAGCAGCACAAGATGCTATTGGATTAGCAATTGCTGCTGGTACCCAAACTAATATCTCAGTACAATACGATGATCTAAACAATGCTGTTGATTATTCGATTGCAACTGCAACTAGCTCTATACTTGGTGTTGCTAAATTTAGTACAAGCAATTTCTTAGTGTCAAATGGTGATGTTACTTTAATTGAGGCTGACGGCGGAACATATTAATGGCAAATGTAAGTAGTAGACAAGGACTAATTGATTACTGTTTGCGCCGACTCGGTGCACCAGTAATTGAAATCAATGTCGACGATGATCAAATAGACGATAGAATTGATGATGCTCTGCAGTTATACCAAGAGTATCATCATGACGCTACTATTAAAATTTATATGAAACACCAAGTTACACAAGATGATATCAATAATAAGTATATTCCTATTAACGATAATATCATATATGTAACACGTGTTTTACCTTTATTATCCGAGTCTAGTACAATAAACATGTTCGATATTCAATATCAGATGCATATGAATGACTTATATGACCTGAGCTATATTGGAGATCTTGTACACTACGAAATGGTACAACAATACATGTCATTGCTAGATATGAAAATAAATGGCCAAGGTGAATTTATTCGGTATAATCGCCATATGAATTTACTTCATATTGATATTGACTGGGAAAATACAGTAAGTGTTGGCGATTATATTGTGGTTGAATGCCAACGCATAGTTGATCCAGGAACGTATAGCGATGTATACAATGATATGTTCCTTAAGCAATATGCTACTGCTCTGATTAAACAACAATGGGGTGCTAACCTAATTAAGTTTGAAGGTATGACACTCCCAGGCGGTATTACGTTAAATGGTAGACAGCTCTTTGATGATGCCACAACTGAAATCCAAACTATTAGAGAACAAATGCAATTAAATTATGAAACTCCAGTTGACTTCTATGTGGGGTAAGTTATGGCAACTAATGTCTACTTTTCACAAAAGGTAAGAGCAGAACAACACCTTTATGAAGATATAGTCATTGAGTCTCTTAAGATGTATGGGCAAGACGTTTATTATCTTCCCAGAAATGTCGTAAGTATCGATACTATATTGAATGAAGATATCGAATCTAATTTTGATGCATCATATACGATTGAGATGTATATTGAAAATCAAGAGGGATTTGAAGGCGATGGCGATATCCTTTCTAAGTTCGGAGTAGAGATCCGAGACCAAGCTAACTTTATAGTTTCTAGACGTAGATGGGAACAACTAGTCGGTGTCTATAATAATGGTATCAGTTCGGATAGGCCGAATGAAGGTGATCTAATTTACCTTCCGCTATCTAAGTCATTATTTGAAGTTCGTTTTGTTGAAGACGAAACTCCGTTCTATCAGTTATCAAATCTTCCGGTATACAAACTACAATGCGAAGTATTTGAATATTCTGGTGAAAGCATTAACACTGATAATACAGTACTAGACAACTTACTTAATCAGAGTATTGCTGGCGAGATTACGTTATCACTTGATCCGACAGATAACAATGGTATAGAATTTATACTCGGCGAAGCAGTCCAACAAGAAATCACAGCAGGTAGTGGCGAATATGTTACTGGTAGAGTTGCTAACTATGAACCGGCAAAGAATTTAATCCATATCACTGATTGGGCAACAACTGATGGGAAATACCACGTTTTCAATGGTGGTCTTTCGTTAACTGGTCTAGAGTCTGGAGCAGTCCATGATGTAGTAGATGTGTATGATATGAATTCACCGAAGGTCAAAGATACAATGTACAATGATCCGTTAGCTCAGAATCAAGATTTTGAAAGAGCGGCAGATGATATTATAGATTTCAGTGAAAACAATCCGTTTGGAGATATATTATAATGTTGTCAGATCATTTTTATCATGCGACTATACGCAGAACTATTGCTGCATTCGGCTCTATCTTTAATGATATAAAGGTAGTAAGAAAAGATGGAGACGGCCAAGTTCGTCAAATCACGCGGGTACCATTAGCATATGGTCCTAAGCAAAAGTTTTTAGCGCGCGTTACTGGTGATAGCAAGTTATCGAATGAAGCAATCGTTGCAATCAAATTGCCGCGCATGTCATTTGAGATTACATCATTGGAGTATGATCCACAATCCAAAATCGGAAAGATGAATAAACTTCGTCGAGGAAGTATTACCGATGGATCACAACAGATAGTCTATACTAATTCTCCATATAAGATCGGAATCTCTCTGTCTATATTAGCAAAAAACCAAGATGATGCTTTGCAAGTAGTTGAGCAAATCTTACCGTACTTTCAACCAGAATATACAATTACGATTAATGAAATTCCTGAAATCGGCGTAAAGGGCGATATTCCAATCGTGCTTACAGGTGTCAATTTAACAGACGACTATGAAGGCGATTATTTAACTCGTAGAGCTATCATATACACGTTAGACTTTTCGACTCGAGTGCGATTCTATGGTCCTATACAGGATAAGAATGTAATCTTAACTTCTTCTGTTGACATAAATAACTTAGAAACGTTTGGATTTATTGAAGAGGCTACAGCTGAAGCTGCAGCAAATACTGATCTGACTAATCAAACCTTGGTTGATGCATATGATGATGTATCAGAAGGTATAGACGAAACTGATGATAATGCGATTACGTGATGAATAAAAATAAAGATGATATAGATGACGATTACGAATTTGCTAGATCTAAATATTATAATCTAGCAGAGAAAGGTGATGAAGCAATTGAGCTAATGATGGAACTAGCACGTGAATCTGAGCATCCGCGTGCCTTTGAAGTACTATCAAATATGATGAAACAAAATGCTGAAGTTGCTGATCGTCTAATGGAACTACAAAAGAAAAAGAAAGAAGTTCGAGCTGAATCAAAAACAGCAGCTTTACCGAACAGTAATCTAACCCAAAATAATGTATTTGTCGGAAGCACTACTGATTTACAGAGAATGCTAGGCAAGAAATTTGAAGAGAAAGCAAATGTCATTGACGCTGAAGAATAGTGATGCTGGATATTTAGGCAATCCAAATATTAAGCGGGATGGCATCCAACAAAACTTTTCAGAAGATGAAGTACGAGAATATGTAAGATGTATGAAGGATCCTTCGTACTTTGCTCGTAAATATATTAAAGTAATATCTCTTGATGAAGGTCTAGTACCATTTGACCTATACCCATATCAAGAAAAAATGTTTGATCATTTCAAGTCTAATCGATTCTCTATTGTATTAGCATGTCGACAATCAGGTAAATCTATTTCTTCTGTTGCGTACCTATTGTGGTATGTTACATTTCATCCAGAAAAAACTGTTGCAATCCTGGCGAACAAAGGTGCTACTGCACGTGAGATGTTAGCAAGGATTACATTGATGTTAGAAAATCTGCCATTCTTTTTACAGCCAGGATGTAAAGCTGTAAACAAAGGATCTTTAGAATTCTCAAATAACTCGCGTATTATTGCAGCTGCAACATCTGGTTCCTCTATTCGTGGTATGTCAGTTAACCTACTCTTCCTAGACGAGTTTGCATTTGTTGAAAATGATGCACAATTTTATACTTCTACATATCCTGTAATTGCTGCAGGTAAAAATACTCAAGTAATTATTACATCTACTGCGAATGGCATTGGCAATGTGTATCATAAGCTATATGAGGGAGCAATACAAGGCACAAATGAATTTAAGCCATTCCGAGTAGATTGGTGGGATGTACCTGGTAGAGACGAAGAATGGAAAAGACAAACAGTATCCAATACATCTCAACTACAGTTTGATCAAGAGTTCGGAAACAATTTCTTAGGTGTTGGTAATACGCTTATCTCGCCAGACGCATTGCTTAATCTTAAATCCTATGACCCTATATCATATAATCACAATGTCAATGTATACGAAAATCCTATCCAAGGGCATGAGTATATGATGTTTGTGGATGTTGCAAAGGGAAGAGGACAGGACTATTCTACGTTTAATATTATAGACACTACTTCTAGGCCATTTAATCAAGTTGCTGTCTTTAGAGATAATAACATATCTCCGATATTATATCCTGATGTAATATACAAATATGCTAAAATGTATAATGAAGCATATGTAGTTATTGAGTCTAATGACCAAGGCGCTGTCGTTTGTAATGGATTATATTATGATCTAGAATATGAGCACGTATATGTTGAGTCTATGATTAAAGCAAACTCGATTGGTATTACGATGACGCGTAAAGTAAAACGTATTGGTTGCTCTAATATAAAAGACTTAATCGAGCAGAACAAAATTAAAATTAATGATTCAAATACTATAATAGAACTATCTACGTTTGAATCAAGAGGAACGTCGTACGAAGCAGCAAGAGGTAATCATGACGACTTAGTAATGAATTTAGTGCTTTTTGCATACTTCACTACTACTGCATTTTTTAATGATCTTACTGATATTGACTTAAAGTCAATGCTATATCATGAAAAGACTAGGGCAATTGAAGATGATATTGTTCCAGTTGGCATAATGAGTGATGAATTAGACTCAAATTCTAATTTTATCGTCGAAGACGGTTTAGTTTGGGAAGAAGTGAAGTTCACATAAAAAGCTAGAAAACGTTTATATTATAAATAATGATTAGATTGATATAAATACCTTATTATGTGTCATATAATAATATAGAGTTTTCATCTATTTTGGAAGAGGAATAAACATGGCTTTTCAAGTATCACCAGGTGTGCAGGTTCGAGAAATCGATCTGACTAACGTGGTTCCTGCAGTATCTACCTCTATTGGTGGTTTTGCAGGAGCTTTTAACTGGGGACCTGTTGAAGAGATCGTTACAGTTGGTTCTGAAAAAGAACTCGCCTCGATCTTTGGCACTCCAGACTCAACTACTGCGACAGACTATTTAACTGCAGCATCGTTCTTACAGTACGGCAATGCACTTAAAGTTGTTCGAGCAGCTACTACTAACCTCAATGCCGTAACTGGTGGAGGTACTGGTAGATTAATTAAAAATCAGGATGACTATGACAATGCTGTAATTACAGAAAGCTTTGTCGCAAAATATCCTGGAATTTTAGGTAACTCATTAAAGATTTCAACATGTCCAGCAGGAAATTCTGCACTATTTACTGGTTGGGCGTATGCTAGTCAGTTTGATGCAGCTCCTGGTACTTCTGACTACGCTTTAGCGCGCGGCGCAGCTAATGATGAAATTCACGTTGCAATTATTGATGAAGATGGTGCATGGACTGGTACTGCTGGTACTGTTCTAGAAACATTTGCATTTCTTTCATTAGCATCAGATGCTAAAGCTTCAGATGGTACTGCAAACTATTACGTAACAGCATTAAATAATCGATCTAACTACGTATGGTTCGGTGCGCATTATAGCCTATATGGTGGATATGCTGGAATGACTGCTGCTGCGGTTGCTGCTGATGAAACTGCAGGTGGTGATTTCTTAGGTGGTGCAACTCCTGCGATCATCGATGATTCGTTTGCTGGCGGTACTGATGATAACGAACTAACTACAGGTGAGCTCGCTATTGCACTTGATTTACTCGCAGATGCTGAGACTGTAGACGTTAACCTAATATTCGCTAATCCTGGTGTTGATGCAACTACTAATGCACAAAAACTATTAGCTATTGCAACTGATCGTAAAGATTGCGTTGCGTTTGTTTCTCCTTCAATTTCAGATACAGTAGCTGCTTTAAATGCTGCTGCAGCTGTTACTGCTGTTAAAGACTTCGCAGATGGATTAACTTCTACATCATACGGTGTAATCGATTCAACTGCTCTGAAGGTATATGACAAATATAACGACACATACCGCTGGATTCCTGCGTGTGGTCACATTGCTGGTCTTTGTGCTAGCACTGATGATGCGGCTGATCCTTGGTTCTCTCCTGCTGGATTTACTCGTGGTCAACTCCTAGGAGTTACTAAGATTGCGTTGAATCCTAAGCAAGCTGACCGTGATACGCTTTATAAAGCACGTGTTAATCCAATCACCTCTTTCCCTGGACAAGGTATTGTTCTGTATGGTGATAAGACTGCACAAGCTAAACCTTCTGCATTCGATCGTATCAACGTTCGTAGATTGTTTATTGTCCTTGAAAAGGCAATTTCAACTGCAGCTAAATATCAACTATTCGAATTTAACGACGAGTTTACTCGTGCAATGTTCCGCAATATGGTAGAACCATTCCTTCGCGATGTTAAAGGTCGCCGTGGTATTACTGACTTTGCGGTTGTATGTGATGAAACGAATAACACTGGCAATATTATAGATACCAATCAGTTTGTTGCGGATATCTACATTAAGCCGGCACGTTCTATTAACTTCATTACATTGAACTTCATTGCTACGCGTACTGGTGTTGAATTCTCTGAAATCATCGGTCAATAAGGAGAATATAAGAGATGGCTATTTTAGGCGTAGATGACTTTAAGTCAAAATTAACCGGTGGTGGTACTCGAGCAAACTTATTTAAAGTTGAAATGGGTTGGCCTGCTGGTATTGCAGCTGGAGCTTCAGAATCAGAGGTTGGCGGATTCCTTATTAAAGGTGCTCAACTTCCTTCTTCTGTCATTGGTCCAATCATGGTTCCTTTCCGTGGACGTCAACTCCAAATTGCTGGAGATCGTACATTCGAACCATGGAGTATTACTATAATTAACGATACAAACTTTGTATTACGTAATGCATTTGAGCAGTGGATGAATCTCATCAACAATCATAATGCAAATACTGGTGCAACTGATCCAGCAGATTACTTTGCAGACGCAACAGTTCATCAGTTGGATAAAGATGGTACAAGTCTTAAGTCGTACTCTTTCCGTGGCCTATGGCCAACTAACGTTTCTGCTATCGATTTGAGTTATGATACTGCAGATACGATTGAAGAATTCACAGTAGAACTTCAGGTTCAATACTGGGAATCAGACACTACTTCTTAAGCGTAATAAATAGTATGAGGGGAGGATTTTCTCCCCTTGTATTATTATAGGAAAAGAAATGGCTGAAATATTTGGGTTTGAAATTAAGCGCAAGAGCGAAAAGGAAATTGCGAAAAAGCAAAAGTCCTTTGTTGTTCCTTTAGAAGATGATGGCTCTAGCTATATACAAGCTAGCGGCGGACATTTTGGTCAATACGTAGATTTATCTGGAACTGAAAATGCTAAATCAGATGCTGATCTGATTAGGCGTTATCGCGATATTGCACAACATCCAGAATGTGATGCTGCAATAGAAGACATCATTAATGAATCAATTGTGTCTGATAGCAATTCTGCACCAGTTGAACTGATTACTGATGACTTAGATTATCCTGATAATATTAAAAAATCAATCAGGGAAGAATTCGAAAAAGTAGTTGAGCTTTTGCAGTTCAATCATTATGGACATGAAATATTTCGTCGATGGTATGTAGATGGTAGATTGTTCTATCATATAATTGTTGATGAATCAAGTCCAAAGCAAGGTATATTAGAGTTAAGGCCAATTGATCCTACTCGAATCCGTAAAGTAAAAGAAGTAGAAAAAGAAAAAGATCAAGCTACTGGCGCAGATGTAATTAAGTCAGTAAAAGAATTCTACATATATCAAGATTCAGAAATGTCTGGTGCTGGTGCTGGATTTAAGATTAGCCCAGACGCTATTCAATATATTACTTCTGGATTATTAGATCCATCACGCAAAAGAGTTCTATCTTATTTGCACAAAGCAATTAAGCCTGTTAACCAATTGCGCATGATGGAAGACTCATTGGTAATCTACAGATTATCAAGGGCACCAGAACGTCGCATATTCTATATTGATGTAGGTAACTTGCCAAAAGGTAAGTCAGAAGAATACCTCAAAAACATAATGAATCAGTATAGAAATAAAATGGTTTACGATGCGAATACCGGTGAGGTAAAAGATGATCGTAAACATATGTCATTGCTTGAAGACTTTTGGCTTCCACGACGTGAAGGCGGCCGTGGTACAGAAATTACTACACTTCCAGGTGGAGAAAACCTAGGACAAATCGATGATATTATCTACTTCCAAAAGAAGTTATATAAGTCATTAAATGTTCCAGTAAATAGGTTAGAGCAAGAAGCACAGTTCTCACTTGGTCGTTCAACAGAAATATCACGCGATGAAGTAAAGTTTCAAAAGTTTATTAATCGCTTACGTAAAAAGTTTTCTTGGTTATTCCTCGATGTGCTTAAAACACAACTCATACTCAAGGGTATTATTACAGAAAATGATTGGAAAGACATTCGCGAAAATATAGTAGTTGACTATATTAAAGATTCTCACTTTTCTGAGCTTAAAGATGCTGAAATTCTGAGAGAAAGAATGTCATTGCTGCAAGAGATTGATCAGTTTGTTGGTAATTATTATTCTATTGAATGGGTACGTAAAAATATTCTAATGCAAAGCGATGAAGATATCGAAGACATGAAAAAGCAAATTGATGATGAAAGAAGCTCTGGTGAAATGGTGGACGAAGACGATTTGTAAGTTAAAAATCGTTTTATTATAAATATAGTATAGGAATTATAAATATGAATGATATTGAAGATTTAGTTAATAGTTTACAAAACGATAAAATAGCTGATGCTAATAACCTATTTAATCAAGCCTTAGGCGCAAAGATAACTGATGCGCTTAACACCAAAAAGGTAGAGCTCGCTAATCAAGTTTATAACGGAATGGAATTAAATACTGATGCTAACACTGAAACAGATACAACAGAATCTGAATGAAGCTGCTACAGTAGTAAAGAAGCTTAAGGTTGGAAAGAAATCTCAAGCTGTTATTACTAAGAACGGTTCAAAGTTTGCAGTGACAATTGATGGCGAAGTGTTAGATTCTAACTACAAGTCTGCAGCCGAAGCAGAAAAATCAGCTAAAGAATTTGCTGATTTAATGGGAGCATAAATGAAGCTTATAACAGAACATTTAGAATCTGAGCTTAACTACATAGTAGAAGCCAAAGACGGTAAAAAGAATACTGTCATTGAAGGCATCTTTATGCAGGCCGAATCAAAGAATCGTAATGGCAGAATTTATCCACGAGATGTCATGGAAAAAGCTGTCAATAAATACGTAACAGAACAAGTAGCTAAGGGTCGTGCTGTCGGTGAGTTAAATCATCCCGATGGTCCTACGATTAACTTAGATAAAGTTTCACATCGCATTACTGAACTCTCTTGGGACGGAAATAATGTAATGGGAAAAGCACTCGTACTTGATACTCCTATGGGTCAAATTGTAAAAGGTTTGGTCGAAGGCGGTGTTCAACTGGGTGTTTCTAGTCGTGGTATGGGTACACTTGTGCAAAGGCAAGGGGTAAACGTTGTAGGGAATGATTTTATTCTTTCGACGGTGGACATTGTCCAAGATCCCTCAGCTCCTGAAGCCTTCGTTAATGGGATTATGGAAGGCGTTGAATGGATTTGGGATAATGGCATACTCAAAGCACAAGATATTGAAAAATATGAGACTGAAATCAAAAGAGCATCTTCATCCCAGTTGGCCGAAAGTCAGCTGAAGGTGTGGCAAGATTTCCTCTCAAAACTTTAACTCTAGATTATTAAGGAGTGTAATATATGTCTGAAGAGACTAAAACAGAAGAGTTAGATCTCATTGAGGACGTTACTGAAGTACAGCTCCAAGATGATGACCTCGTTGAAGACGTTGAAGTTGAGACCGAGGAAGCCATCGTGGAAGATGCAGATGTTTTAGAAGAAGCCAAAGATGAAGAAGATGCTTCTGTAGCAGCTACAAAGAAAGCTGCAGATGCAACTACTCAGGCTGAAGTACCTAAAACAAAAGCTGGCTTAATTCAAGCTATGTACAAAGAAATGTCATCGATGAGCAAAGAAAAGCTCGTCGCAGCATATGAAAAGTTCAACGCTAAGGAAAGCGATGACATGGATATGGATGACGAAGATGAAGACGAAAAAATGGTAGAGACTAAGGGTAAAGTAAAAGAGTCATATGACTTTACTGCTGACCTTGACGCTCTTGTTTCATCTGATGAAACGCTTGCTGAAGGATTCCAAGAAAAAGCAGCAACAATTTTCGAAGCGGCCGTTAAGACTAAGGTTAGTGCAGAAATTGATCGTCTAGAAGCTGAGTACACTCAGTCTTTAGAAGAAGAAACTGCTTCAATCAAATCTGATCTCGTTGAGAAGGTAGATGGTTACCTTAACTACGTAGTTGAGAATTGGATGGAAGAAAACAAGGTTGCCATCGAAAGTGGTCTTCGTACTGAAATCGCCGAGTCATTTATGGCTTCGTTGAAAGGCGTATTTGTCGAGCATTATATTGATGTACCTGAATCCAAAGTTGATTTGGTAGATGATCTTGCAGCTCAAGTTGTAGAGCTAGAAGAGCATTTGGCAACATCTACGCAGGACAATATCCGTTTGAACGAGTCTGTTCAAGCATTCCAGCGATTAGAAATTATCGCAAATGCATCTAAAGATTTAGCTGATACTCAAGTTGAGAAACTTAAGTCATTGGCAGAAGATGTTGACTTTGATGATGCTGAAACTTTTGCTAAGAAAGTTGCAACATTGAAAGAGTCTTATTTTGCAAAACCAGTTGTTAATAACAATGAAGAAGTTGTTGTAGGCGATGATGAGCAAGCTGAGCTTTCTCCAATCATGGCACAATATACTGCCGCATTAACCAAAACTTTAAAAAAGTAAATTAGGAGTAACTAATGTTTAATTCAGAACAAATCCAGGAAAAATGGGCGCCGATCCTCGAGCACTCTGAGATTCCTTCAATTCAGGATAACTACAAGAAGAGCGTAACTGCAATACTTCTTGAGAACCAAGAAAAAGCTCTCCGCGAAGAGCGTGGTGCAATGGGTTTCATGACTGAAACTGCTGCTAACGCTACTACTGGCGGTACTGGCAACATGGCTAACTGGGATCCCGTCCTGATCAGCCTCGTTCGTCGTGCAATGCCTAACCTTATGGCTTATGACGTAGCTGGTGTTCAGCCTATGTCTGGTCCTACTGGTTTGATCTTCGCTATGAAGAGCAAGTACACTTCACAGGGTGGCACAGAAGCTTTGTTTGACGAAGCAAATGCTGGCTTCTCTGGTAACGGTACTGCAAACGGCGGTGATTCTTCATCTGTTGCTGGTACTACTGGTACTGATGCTAACACTGACGGCGTAGAAGATAGTTTTGCTGTTGGCGCTGGTCTTGCTACAGCTGATGGTGAAGCTCTTGGTAACAGTGGCGATCCTTTCGCTCAGATGGCTTTCTCAATCGAGAAGACTAGCGTAACTGCTAAGACTCGTGCACTCAAAGCTGAGTACACTATGGAATTGGCACAGGACCTTAAAGCAATCCACGGTCTTGACGCTGAAAGCGAACTCGCTAACATTCTTTCAGCTGAGATCCTTGCTGAAATCAACCGTGAAGTTATCCGCACTATCAACGTTAAAGCGAAGCTTGGTGCACAGACTTCTAACGTTGCTGCTCCTGGTACTTTCGACGTTGAAACTGATTCCGATGGTCGTTGGTCAGTTGAGAAGTTCAAAGGTCTCATGGTTCAGATCGAGCGTGAAGCTAACGCAATTGCTAAAGACACTCGTCGCGGCAAAGGTAACTTCATTATCTGTTCTTCAGACGTAGCTTCTGCATTGACTGCAGCTGGTATGCTTGATTACACTCCTGCTCTTGCAGCTAACCTGAACGTTGACGATACTGGTTCAACATTCGCTGGTGTATTGAACGGTCGCACTAAGGTCTATATCGATCCTTACGCAACTCGTGACTACGTAACTGTTGGTTACCGTGGTACTAACCCATACGACGCAGGTCTCTTCTACGCTCCTTACGTTCCATTAACAATGGTTCGTGCGGTTGGCGAGGTTGACTTCCAGCCACGTATCGGGTTTAAGACTCGCTACGGTATGGTTGCTAACCCATTTGCGGGTGGCGCCTCTTCTAGTGAAACTGGTACTAACCGTGCAAACCAGTACTACCGCATCTTTGCAGTAGAAAACATCCTCGTATAATGGATGAAAAAAAGAAGTAAGTTTTAACTTACCATTTTTAAGGGGATCTTCGGATCCCCTTTTTTTATTGTATAAATATAGTTGTAACCTAATATGAGGTATTGCTATGCCATACGAAAATAATATAAGCTTTTCAGCTGGAGGTCAACCTGCTTCTACAGTCGAAAACTTAAATTTTGTAAATCCTGGATCGTTCAGGTTAGTGATAGACACTCTTAAGTACCCTAATGCACAATTTATGGTACAAGCTGCTGCTATTCCTACAATATCTGCAACTGGTGCACAGTATAGTACTCCACAAAGAAATATATTTGCAAGTCCAGATAAAGTCGAATATGAATCTTTGACTGTAACATTCCTTATAGACGAATACTTAACTAACTACATGGAAATACATGATTGGTTGTTTGGTATGGTATCAGAGGTTGACGATAAGGCCACAAGGAAAACGCGGGATTTATCTTTATTAGTACTTGATTCAAACAATAACTTAGTGAAGACAATTAAGTTTGTAGATGCATTTCCGACTAGCCTTGGATCGTTACCATTTGATATAACAATTACTGACGTTGAATACTTGTCTGCTGCAGTGACATTTGAATATAGTTATTTCAAAATAGAGTAAACTGTGATATAATATATAATTTTGAATTGATTTAGGAAATATTATGACTTTAGATAAGATACTTGAAATGTGGGCAAAAGACGCAGTAATAGATGATATACGGTTGGATGAAGCATCTAAGAATGGTGCTGCACTTCATGCAAAATACCTAGAACTACTCTCAATGAATAAGCTCTCGCTAAAAAGGCGAGAAGCTGAATTCAAAGTCTTGCTCAAAAATAAATGGCTATGGTATAATGGTAAACTTGATAAGGCCAGGATGGATGAACTTGGTTGGCCATATGATGCACTCAATGGGCTCAAGATTCTAAAAGGTGAGATGGATTATTATTATGACTCCGATCCGCATATCCAAGAAGCACAAGCTAGAATTGATTACCTGAAAACTGTGATAGATACACTAGAAGAAATTATTAATAATATTAGATGGCGACACTCTACAATTAAAAACATTATTGATTGGCGTCGGTTTGAATCAGGTAGTTAATGGACATCATAAAGGTTCGTAACAAAAATCATGCCTTTCTATACGTAGAATGTGAACCATCTATAGCTAATGAGATTGTAGATTTTTTCACATTCTATGTTCCTGGCTATAAGTTTATGCCAGCCTATAAAAATAAAATATGGGATGGGAAGGTTAGACTTTATGATGTTCGAACAAAAGAATTGCCTGCAGGATTATTTAAGTACCTACAAGAATTCGCAGCTACACCTGGTAGAGACTATAGCTTAGAAGTTATTCATGACAATTACTATGGTATGGCTGGTGCAATAGCAGAGTCAGATATATCATTCATAGATGATCTAACGCTATCGTCGCGTGGCGAACAGATCTTCCCAAAGGATTACCAACTAGAAGCAATTGATTATGCGCTTAGGAATAAGCGTGGACTATTAGTGTCACCTACAGCTTCTGGTAAATCACTTATCATATACTCACTAATTCGTGCGTATCTACAAAGGAATGACAAGAAAGTAATTATTATTGTACCTACAACATCTCTCGTAGAACAGATGTACAAGGACTTTGGTGACTATTCTGAGTTCGATGAAGGCTTTGATGTAGAGGAAACCTGCCATAGAATATACTCTGGAAAAGAGAAAATATTCAAACAGCGCGTAGTCATCACAACATGGCAATCAATCTATAAGCTACATCAGCAATGGTTTTTAGATTATGGTATGGTTATCGGTGATGAAGCACACAACTTCAAAGCAAAGAGCTTAACGTCAATATTAAGTAAGTGCAAAGAAGCTGAGTATCGGTTTGGTACAACTGGTACATTAGATGGTACGCTTACACATAAGCTAGTGCTTGAGGGTTATTTCGGTCCTGCTTATTATGTGACTACTACTAAAGATCTTATGGATTCTGGATCTCTTGCTGAGTTGAGTATCGACGTGTTGCTTCTTAAATATAGCGAAGAATTCTGTAGGTTGATCAATAAGGCAAAGTACCAGGATGAAATCGATTTTATTGTTAAGCATGAGCCGAGAAACAAACTGATTACAAACCTAGCATTAGATCAGGATGGTAATACTCTAGTTCTCTTTCAGTTAGTAGAGAAACATGGTAAACCTCTCCATACGATGATATCTGACAAAGCACATAAGAGAAGAAAAGTCTTTTTTGTTGCTGGTAGTACTGATGTGGATACTAGAGAAAAAATAAGAGAGATCACTGAGAATGAAAAGAATGCAATCATTGTTGCTTCACTTGGTACATTTTCAACAGGGATAAATATACGTAACCTGCATAACATTATATTTGCATCACCTTCTAAGAGCCAAGTGAAGGTTCTGCAAAGTATAGGTAGAGGACTAAGAAAGAGTGATGATGGTAGAATCACTAAGCTGTATGATATAGCTGATGATTTGCATTGGAAATCTAATAAGAACTATACGCTAAATCATGCGGCTGAAAGAATTAAGATATATACTAAAGAGAAATTCAATTATAAGATTTATGAGATTGCATTATGACAGAATTAGATGATATTAATATTAAGCACATAAAGCTTACAGATGGTACTGAAATTATTACTATGATTACCAGTACCCTTGGAGAAAGTGTTCTTAATATTGAGAAGCCTTTGCTATTGAATTTCATGTACGAAGAAGATGATAGCATATCATATTACTTTACTCGATATTGTCCATTCTCCCGTGATGGTAAAGTAAAACTTAATGCTCAAAATGTTGTTGCTTATTCTGATGTAACTGCTGATTTGAAAGCAAGGTACATTCGCTCTGCTCTTAAAATGAGTAAGGGTATTCAAGTGCCATTCGAAGATGATACTGATTCAGAAGCACCAGAAACTGAAAGGCATGTAATGCTGTCTGATAAAATAGTTCATTAGTATACCTCTCTCCCCTCGGAGATACTCTATTATTATATCACACTTTCCTACTTTTGTACATCGTTTATTTTAGATGTACATTTTATCAAAAATGGTTTATAATATACTATAAAGATAAATCCAGGAGCTAAAACGCATGAAACCTAAAGACAAACCGCATTACGTAAACAACAAAGAGTTTTCTCTTTCAGTTGTTGAGTATGTGAAAAAAGTAGAAACTGCAAAAGAAAACTGTACAGCGATTCCTGTTGTAACTGACTACATCGCAACGTGTTTTCTTAAAATTGCAGAAGGACTGTCACATAAATCGAACTTTATCCGATATACGTATCGAGAAGAGATGGTGATGGATGCAGTTGAAAATTGTCTTAAGGCTATATTGAATTATAATATTGAAGCCGCTACTAGAACAGGAAACCCTAATGCCTTTGCATATTTCACACAGATATGTTACTATGCATTCTTACGAAGGATTGCAAAAGAAAAGAAGCAGCAGGATATTAAATTCAAGTGGATTGAAAAGGCAGGAGTAGATGAGTTTATTTCTGCATTGAATGGTGATGACATTGATTCGTTTGATAACTTTGACTTTATTGATGAGCTTCGTAGCAGGATCGATCGAGTAAAAGAAGCAGACCGTGAATTGAAAGAGTTTGCTAAGAAAGAAAAGGTTAAGGAAAAAGCTGGCATTGAATTGTTTATGGGTAATGCATTTTGAAAATAGCTATACTGAATGATACTCACTGTGGTATACGAAACTCCTCAGAGATTTTTATTAACTATCAGGAAAAGTTTTATTCTGAAGTATTCTTTCCATATTTGAAAGAACATGGTATTACGCAGATATTGCATTTAGGTGATTACTACGATCACAGAAAATTTATTAACTTCAAAGCACAAAATGCAAATCGACAAATGTTCTTGAATGTCCTTAAGGAAGAAGGCATTCATATGGATATTATTCCAGGCAACCATGACGTATTCTATAAAAATACGAATGATCTATGCTCTCTCAAAGAGCTACTTGGTTATTATACTTCTAACGTCAATATCATAATGAAGCCGAAGGTAGTAGATTATGATGGCATGAAGATGGCACTAGTTCCTTGGATTAATTCAGAGAACTATGCAGAATCTATTCAGTTCATTAAAAGCTGCAATGCTTCTATTCTAGGTGCACACTTAGAACTCGTTGGATTCGATATGATGAAAGGTATGCCAAACCCACATGGTATGACTACCGAAGTATTCGATCGATTCGAGATGGTTTTGTCTGGTCATTTTCATACTAAGTCAAGTAAGGATAATATTCATTACCTTGGTGGACAGATGGAATTCACTTGGGCAGATTGTGAAGATCCAAAATACTTTCATATATTAGATACTGACACACGTGAGCTCACGCCCGTACGTAACCCGTATACGATGTTTGAAAAAATTATGTACAATGACGCGAAAATAGATTATAATAGTAATTACACTTTACAAAATTTAGATAACAAATTTGTGAAGGTGATTGTCGTGAAGAAGACAGATCCTTTCATGTTTGATAAATTTATTGATAAGGTGAATCAGTTTAATCTACATGAGTTGAAGATCGCAGAAACCTTCGAAGAGTTTGTTGGCGAGAATGTAGATGACGACAACATATCAGTCGAAGATACTACACAGCTGCTTGATTCATACATTGAAGCAGTTGATACTGATTTAGATAAAGGTGTTATAAAAGGACTGATGCGAAACCTATACGTAGAAGCATCGACATTGGATATTGTATAGTGATAAAATTTAAGAAAGTACGGTGGCGTAACTTTTTATCTACAGGTAATGAATGGACAGAAATCTTTTTAGATAGAAGTCCAACTACATTAATTGTCGGTACTAATGGTTCAGGAAAGAGTACTCTGCTTGATGCTCTTTCCTTTTCGTTATTTGGTAAGCCACACAGAAACATCAACAAGCCTCAGCTGATCAATTCGATTAATAATAAGCAATGTGAAGTTGAAGTAGAGTTTGATATTGGTACCTACAGGTTTCATGTGAAGCGTGGTATTAAGCCAGCCAAATTTGAAATATGGCAAAATGATGTAATGATTAATCAGGATGCATCTGCACGCGATTATCAAAAATTCTTAGAACAGAATATACTAAAGCTGAATCACAAGTCATTCCATCAGATCGTTGTTCTTGGATCTTCGTCATTCATTCCTTTTATGCAGTTGCCTGCTCAGCATCGTAGAGACGTAATCGAAGATCTACTTGATATACAGATTTTCTCTAAGATGAATCAGATACTAAAGGAAAAAGACTTAAAGCTAAAAGAGTCTTTGACTAATGCTACGTATCAAATAGAATTGACTAATGAAAAGATTACGCTTCAGCAAAAGTATATTCGTGATATTACAGAGTTAAATGAAGGACAGATAAAGGATAAGCAAAAAGAGATTACTGACATTGAAACAGAAATCCAGCTGCTCGAGAAAGATAATACTGAATGGAAATCCTTTATTGATGATAATCTGACAGACATCAATACTGCAATTGATACTGCTAAAAAGAAAAAAAATGAGTATGTAAAATACGAAGCACAATTCCAGCAGAAGATAAAGGCTGTTGTGAAAGACGCTAAGTTCTATGAAGAGAATGAAGTATGTCCTACATGTACTCAAGACATTGAAAAGAGCACGCGTGAAACTAAGCTACTAGAAGCGAAAGCATCGGCTAAGCAATTGTCTGAAGCTTTAGATACTGCTTCATCTGAATCAGGTAAGCTAGATGTAGAAATCGAAACACTGATGAATAAGATAGCGCATATTCAGAATTTGAATAACAATATATCTGGCAACAATAAAGCTATTGCATACAATCAGAACAGAATCAATACTATTCGAACAGAAATCAATTCTTTATCTGAATCGCAAGGCGATCTAGGAGAAGCAAATAAAGAATTCAATGCACTAACAGAAGAAAAATCTCTGTTGAATGAACAGAAGGCCAACATAACAAATGATCGTCTGTATAATTCAATAGCGTCTGAAATGCTTAAAGATACTGGCATTAAGACGAAAGTGATAAAGCAGTATCTTCCTGTTATGAATACTCTAATTAATAAATACTTACAGGTATTAGATTTCTTTGTTTCATTCAATCTAGATGAAAGCTTTAATGAAACTATTAAGTCTAGACATCGTGATTCATTTAACTATGCTTCTTTCTCAGAGGGTGAAAAGCAGAGAATCGATTTGGCTCTATTGTTCACTTGGAGACAAATAGCTAGGATGAAGAATTCAACATCAACTAACTTATTGGTACTTGATGAGACATTTGATTCTTCCCTTGACCATGATGGTGTAGATAACTTAATGAAGATTCTACAGACATTAGATAGTAACACAAACGTATTTGTTATATCGCATAAAGGTGATTTGCTCGATGGAAAATTCAGAAGCAAAATTACATTTAATAAAGAGCATAACTTTTCGAAAATTTCATTAGCGAGTGATTGATATGAAGCTTGTACCACCAACTGATCCTATATTAAGAAAAACGATGTCTGTTATGGAAAACTATAACATTGACGATCTGAAAAAAACCATTGATGAGATGTATGAATTCGTAGCAGCAAATGGCGGTGCAGGAGTTTCAGCAAATCAGCTAGGAATCGATGCACGGATCTTTGTTGTTGCATATGGAGATTACAAGCATGCATTCATTAATCCTCAGATCACATGGACATCTAATGAAGACATTATGCTTGAAGAAGGATGCTTATCATATCCTGGCGTGTTTGCTAACGTAAAAAGGCCGGTGGCATGTAATGTATCATATACGGATTATGAGGGAAATAGTCATACTGATGTTCGATTTACTGGTATTACTAACCGAATCGTGCTACATGAGTATGATCACATGGAAGGAAAACTGTTCTATGATCATCTTTCTCGCCTTCAGAAAGATAGATTTGCTACACGTGTACGAAAAAAGCTAGGAGTGTCAATAGTTTAGATTGAAACAATTTATTACAAAATATTTTCTTTATATAAATCAATAGCTTATTGAAGGCAGTTCTCTAAGCTATTGATTCTATTAGTAAAAATAAATTGTACATCTCCGGCTAGATGTCGTATAATGGTTATTCATTTGGAGATAACATATGCAATCTAAGTCAATCCTAGCAAAGCTTCTTGCTAATGAGAATATCACTATTCGTCATGGCAATTTTCCTACAGCGTACTTTGACGTGCAGGAACGTGTACTTGGTTTACCGGTTTATAAAGACTTTGGTTCAAAAGATACGTTAGATCTTTTTATCGGCCACGAAGTTGGTCACGCTCTCTATACTCCGTTTGAAGGATGGCACGATTCTCCTGCTGAGATTCAAGTACCTCGCTCGTTTCTTAATGTAGTTGAAGACATTCGAATCGAACGCAAGATACAATCTAAGTATCCTGGTTTAGTTTCTGTTTTTAAGCGTGGGTACAAGACTCTGGTTGATCAAAATTTCTTTCACACGAAAGGTCGTGATCTTCAAGAGTATCAGTTAATCGATCGAATCAATCTTAAAGCAAAAATGCGAGACTTGGTTGACATTGATTTCGCACAAGAAGAAATGCCATATGTTAAGCAAGCGTTCGCTGCAGAAACGTGGGATGAAGTCGTTGCCGCTGCAAAGGCAATCTACGAGTTCATGCGTGAGAATGATGAAAACAAAGATGACGCACACGATGATAATTCTGATAATCAATTTCAAGAAGGAATGGAGTCTAGTGAGGATTCTAGTGAGGATTCTACTGAATTCACTGAGACTCATGATGCTGAAGAACCGCAAGTCGAGCCAAGTTCAGAATCAGAAAAAGACTCCGACGAAGAATTTACAGATGAAGATGAATCGACTAATACTACTACCGACGACAAAGAGGGTGGCGAATTAGAGGGTGGCGAATTAGATTCGAAAGTAGATGATTTTACTTCTGAGACTGATGATGCACTACGCGAAAACGAAAAGCTGTTTGTTGAAGGTTCTGATTCTGATGAACTTGTAATGCATATTCGCGAGCTTACGTGGGAGCAATGTAAGAGTTGCATCTATTCATATAGTGAAGTAAAAGAGTCACGTGATAAGCATCGCTCAGATCGATATTTCACGTATAACAAAGATCACACAGCTGACTTTGCTGAATTCCAAAGCGAGACGAATAAGATTACATCGATACTGGCTAAAGAGTTCGAAATGCGAAAAGCAGCGTATCGATATTCTAGAGCAAAGACTTCAAAGACTGGTGCTTTGAATGTCAATATGCTTCATAGCTATAAGTACAATGAGGACATCTTCAAAAAGGTAACACAGCTAGCTGATGCTAAATCTCATGGCATGGTTATGATGATTGATTATTCTGGATCAATGCAACAGATCTTAGGTGATACTATCAAGCAGGTTCTCAACCTTGCATCGTTCTGTAAGAAAGTAAATATTCCATTCGAAGTTTATGGGTTTACAAGTAGAGACAAAGATCAATACGTTGCGAATACTGATTACAGCATCAATACGCTTCAACTATCTCACGTGCGCATTACTGAGCTTCTTAATTCTTCTATGAAGAAGTCAGAATATAATGAAGCATATTTCGGGTTATACGAGACATCGGCTAAGACTGATCAGTATTCTAGATCAGAATTAGATAGGCTTGGTACTACTCCATTGAATGAAAGTTTATTGGTTATGAATAAAATACTTCAGCGCTTTAGGAATAAGAATGCAGTTCAGCGAGTCAACTTTGTTTTATTGTCTGATGGCTTCGGCGGAAAGATGGAAGTTTCTTATCCATGGGCTGATTACGCTGAGCGAAGAAGACTTTCTCGATACTCTATAGAGTTTAATGGTAAAACCATTTTTACAGAAACAATTGATCCTTTAGATGTAACAGCATTTCTTTTAGACCAATTAAGGAAAAACGATATCTCAACTATTGGGTTCTTCTTAGCGGAAACTGGCAGAGACCTTTATTCAATCAACGATTTGGTACACAAAGATATTGAATCGTGGTACGACAGAAGTAAATATGCTGAAATAATGAAAACTAATGTTCGCAAAAACAAATTTCATTATGTAGACAATAAGATTGGTTATGATCGTTTGTTCATTCTAAAGGCAAGCAAAAGAGCTTTAAGTACAGACGTTGATGAGCTCTCGATCGACGAGAATGCATCAAAGGCAAAAATCATATCGTCATTTAAGAAGTATTCATCTTCAAAGAAGACGAACCGGATCCTTGCTACCAAATTCGCAGAGATTGTATCCTGATACAATTTGTTACAATTTAAATCTCTTTACAAATCAATAGCTTAGAAAACGTATGACATAAGTAATTGATTTGTAAAGAGAAAATAAATTGTACATCTTCCTCCAGATAGAGTATAATGGTATCTTAATTAGTAATGAGTGGGACTTATATTATGATCGATCGTAAAATTGAAGAAGCTATTGCAACTATGTTTCCTGACCGTACTAGCGGTGAGTTTACTCCTAAAGAAATTGCTGCTGCTGCAGAAACCGTTGGAGTTTCTTCTAGCAAAGCGTATACATATACACTCGCACAAACAAAAATTCGTCGCGGCTTATACCGTCTTTCTTCGGTAGTCGTTCCTTTCAAAACGCAGGAAAAAACAATGTCGTCAATTACGTCAATTACAAATGACGAAGTCTTCGTTCCACCTAGAGACTCATCGTTTGTGACTTGGGGACATTGCACTGATGTTTCTAAGATTATTCAGTCACGCAACTTTTATCCAGTGTTCGTGACAGGTTTATCCGGCAACGGTAAAACCATGATGGTAGAACAAACTTGTGCAAAACTCAACCGCGAGTATGTACGAGTACAAGTTACTCCTGAGACAGATGAGGATGATCTGATCGGTGGCTTTCGTTTGGTAAATGGAGAAACAGTTTTCTGTAAAGGTCCAGTTATCAAAGCGATGGAAAAGGGTGCAATCCTTCTCATCGACGAAATAGATCGTGGTTCTAATAAACTCATGTGTCTTCAAGGAGTGCTCGAGGGTAAACCGGTCCTAGTTAAAAAAACCGGTGAAGTCATTACTCCACTAGATGGCTTTAATGTGATCGCTACGGCTAATACGAAAGGTAAAGGTTCAGATGACGGTCGATTCATTTCGGCTACTATCATCGATGAAGCTTTCCTCGAGCGATTCACTATTACCCTCGAGCAACCATATCCTACTTCTGCAGTAGAGCGTAAGATCGTTGTAAAGCATATGGAAAAGTTTGAATGTGTTGATGATGAATTTGCTGATGCTCTTGTGGTTTGGTCAGAAGCGATTCGTAAGACTTTTGAAGATGGTGGTGTAGACGAAGTAATCTCAACGCGTCGTCTATGTCATATCGTACAATCATTTTCGATCTTCAAAGATAAGACGAAAGCAATTGAGCTTTGCGTATCGCGTTTCGATAGTGATACAAAAGAGGCTTTCTTAGATTTGTATAGCAAAGTTGATATATCAGCTGATACAAGTGGAGATGCATCATGTATCGCCACATCATCACTTGATTCTATATTTGATAGCGAGGTGTAAATGAAAGCAAATGCAAAAGGTGGTATTAAGTTTGACGGTGAAAAACCAGATTACTCATTAGTGCCATTCGGCGCAATGGATGAAGTCGTGAAGGTACTAACATATGGTGCTAAAAAATACGATCGGTTCAATTGGGAAAAGGTTGAAAACCGTAGATATGAGGCTGCGGCATTGCGACACATATCTGCATACATGCAAGGAGAAAAGATTGATCCTGAAAGTGGGATTAGCCACTTGGCTCATGCTGCATGTAGCATAATGTTCTTAATAGACTTTGACCTAAAGCAAGAAAAGACCGATGAAGATGTTAGTGCAATAGTATCAACCGATGAATTAGGCACACCGTTTACAGTTGGTGAATACGAATCGATGTACTATTGGGACGATTCGTGTTATAATATATCTTTAAATGATGAAACAATAACTATTAATATTGCGGATGATATAAATGATGAAACTAAGTAGTGAAACCCTAAATACGCTAAAAAACTTTGCGGCGATTAATCCTAATATCGTGATTAAACCAGGCAGTGTAATTAAAACTATGTCTGAATCTAAGACGATTATGAGTGCAGCAACTGTAACGGAAAGCTTTCCATACGAAACCGGAATTTATGACTTGCATGAATTCTTAGGTGTTGTTAATATGTTTGATGATCCTGATCTAGAATTCAGCGATGATCAAAAATCTGTGAAAGTTTCGCAAGGTGGAAGATCAGTAAAATACTTCTTCGCATCTCCTTCGATCTTGACATCTCCGTCTAAAGATATTACGATGCCTCCGTGTGAGGTTACCTTTTCTATTAGCATTGGTGATATGGCACAGATACGTAAAGCTGCTGCAGCTCTTACAGTTTCAGATGTTGTTGTCGAAGTAAAAGACGGTGTTGGTAAACTAATGGTTACTGATACTGCAGATGCTACATCAAACTCCTATGAGATGGATCTTGCAAATCTATCTGCTGCAGGGGTAAATTGCAAACTAGTTTTTAATATTGCTAATTTCAAGTTTGTGAATGATGATTATGATGTATCAATTTCATCTAAGTTAATTTCTTCTTTCAAGTCTAAAAACTCACAGACTGAATATTGGGTTGCTTTAGAAAAGAATTCGTCGTTTGGAGGATAATATGAGCGAAGAGCTGGAAGGTCTTACGACCGATGATTTGTTAAACGTGTTGCGGGTTATTAATACTGCAACTGAAAGGAGTGCATTTAAAGCACATGAATTAAGTTTTGTAGGTACAGTATATGATAAATTCTCCGGAATCATTAAGCATGCAGAACGCATTGCAACAGAGTCTAGTGAAAAGGGAAGTGAAGAGGTTGATGCAAATGATAGTAAATAATCCTAATGACCGTAAGGCTATTGTTGATGCTATGGATGAATGGTCGGCTTCAGCTACTCGCGTAGAAGCTGAAAAAGATTTGCAAAAAAACATTATCGAAGATCTAGCTGATAAAGTTGGTGTACAGAAAAAGCATTTGAACAAGCTTGCTTCTTTATATCATAAGCAAAATTTTCAGCAGGTACAGCAAGAGCGGGAAGAGATTGAAGAGTTGTACGAATCAATCACTGCTGCTACGATTGTTTCTCCCTAATGAATGATGCCTTGATGGTGAAATTGGTAGACACAAGGGACTTAAAATCCCTCGGCAGAAATGCTGTGCCGGTTCGACTCCGGCTCGAGGCACCAATTTATGTCTGATGATGAAGTAGAAGCCATATTGATCCGGCTCTTTGAGCGGTATCCCAATTGCCCAACGCCGGATCAACAACCAATGGTTTTCTATTACCACTTGAAAATGTTCTTATATGGCGAGGGTTATATCTGAGTCATGTACTTTTTACACGTTATGTGTTATAATATTACTTTTATTATGGAAACTTTGATATGTCAGAATTCTTGTGGGTCGAAAAATACCGTCCGAAAACAATTGAAGATACAATTCTTCCGAAAGAGCTGAAGGAAACCTTTTCTAAGATCATAGAATCTGGTGAAGTTCCTAACATGCTTTTTACTGGTACTGCTGGTCTTGGTAAGACTACTGTAGCACGTGCGCTATGCAATCAACTTGGCTTAGACTATATCCTAATCAATGGATCAGAAGAAGGCAACATTGATACGCTGCGAAATAAAGTAAAGTCATTTGCTTCTACAGTATCGCTGCAAGGTGGATATAAAGTAATCATCCTTGACGAAGCAGATTATCTAAATCCACAATCAACTCAACCTGCCCTCCGCGGTTTTATCGAAGAGTTCTCTAACAACTGCAGATTTATTCTGACGTGTAACTTCAAAAACCGTATCATCGAGCCTCTGCATTCACGGTGTTCAACCTATGAGTTTAATACCTCTAAAAAGAATGTAGCAGTCCTCGCCTCGCAGTTCATGAAACGAGTCGAAACAATTCTAGCTACAGAAGGAATTACGTTCAATCAAAAGGTAGTTGCTGAACTAATCATGAAGCATCTGCCAGATTGGCGTCGCGTGCTCAATGAACTTCAAAGATATTCTGTATCTGGAACGATTGATGCTGGTATCCTTGTTAATCTATCAGACGACAATGTCCAATCGCTTATTGGCTTTCTTAAGCAAAAAGACTTTAAGCAAATGCGACAGTGGGTAGTAAACAATATTGACACTGAGCCTCAAGCAATTTTCCGTAAGATATATGATAACATCCAATCGTCTGCTAAACCGCAATCGATTCCACAGGCAATTCTTATCCTTGCCGACTATCAGTACAAGAATGCTTTTGTTGCTGACCATGAACTGAACGTTGTAGCTTGTATGATTGAGCTCATGGCTAATGTGGAGTGGAACTGATGGAAACTATCCTTGTATGGGGTATGTTAATAGCAATATTTGTAACTGGATTTGTGGTGAAAGAGATCCAGATAGAAGCAGAAATCAGGGAGATCGAGAAGAAAGATGAATCCATTTGATTACTTAAATGCAATTAACTATACCAAAAAAGATATTATGGTAGACGATCTAACTGAAAAATCGTATAGTGCATTTATGGTTAATCGTGGATTGTCATACTTTAATGATACCGTGCTATATGCTAATGAGATGAACATACATCATCACCTAGATTCAAAGCTTCAATTTCATTTTTTAATAAATACTGTTAGGCCCAGAAAAAGATTCTCAAAATGGTTGAAGAATTCTGATCCTAACTCGCTGGATATCGTGAAAGAATATTATGGCTATAGTAATGAAAAAGCTCGCCAAGTGCTTTCACTTTTATCTGATAATGAAATAAATGAATTGAAGTTGAGGTTGAATAAAGGTGGAAAATAATAATAATGAGGATCAGGTTGTTGCTTGGGATCCAAGCGCAATGCTGGAAGTTACATTGAATGAGCCCGACGACTTTCTTAAGGTTCGTGAAACATTGACGCGCATTGGTGTTGCATCACGTAAAGATCGTAAACTATATCAATCTTGCCATATACTACATAAGCAGGGTAGATATTTTATAGTGCACTTTAAAGAGCTCTTTTTACTTGACGCAAAGCCATCGAATCTAACGTTAAATGATGTTCAGCGAAGAAATACTATAGCCACTCTACTTTCGGATTGGGGGCTACTTACTATGGTTAATCCTGAAGCAGGAAGTGATTGCGCTCCGTTAAGGCAAATTAAAGTAATTTCCCATTCAGAAAAAAATAACTGGGAACTATCTCCCAAATACAATATCGGAAACAAATAAAGGATATCATATGTGCGTCGTCGCTGTTAAGTATTTTGATGGTGTCGGTTTTGTTGGATCTAAAAATAGAGATAGAAACTATCTTCCCTCTATCCAAATTGTCCAATCAAATAGGACTGGCGTTCAACGCCTATATATTGATGATCTAAAAAGTAGATATACTGAAGGACTAAATGAATTTGGTCTATGCATATTATCAGCTTCTCTTTCAGTAAAAAGCGATGAAAAAGAAGCTGATAAAGTAGATGCGTACCAGAGAAAGAGAAATGATCCTGGGTTTATGTCTCCTGACGGTAAAACTATCAGAGACGCTTTGCTTCTTAAAAGCCCGATGAAAGCTATTAACTTATTGGTGCAGAAAGAACTTGCTGGTTGTACTATAGTTTTTAATTCTGATGAGTGTTACTTACTTGAAGGTGGATTTACTGTAAAAAAAGAAGATGCTACAAAAGAAAATCCTAGGGAATACATATATAAAGTTGTAAAAGTAAAAGATATGATTGTAAGAACTAACCACGGTATACTTATACCGGAGTTAGGATACGATTCAAATGCAGAAGATCCGTATTTTAAGCATTCACGTAAGTCTTCTGAAATGAGATTAAAATACGCTAAAGCTTCTGTTGCGAAAAACGAAAACCCATTAGATATGCTCGATGCTATATCTGTTTCGCCAGATAAAGATACCTTTATGAATCCTGTTAGAACTGGCGATCCAGCAAAAGGTGATATGGTTACAACTGGTCAATTAATGTTGGTACCTAAAGATCGTACTCTCCATTATAGGCCGCTATTTTCAGAAGTACAATTTAAGTATTCTAAATTGAATGGCCCAGAAGCAAAAACGTTTTTTGAGATAATATCATCTAAAAAACTCTTGGGCTTTAAAGAATTACACAATATGTAAATATCGTGTATATATAGTAATGAGGTGCGGATAGGCCGGCCTCATTTATTTTACCTTGCTTAATAGGAGGTCATTATGACACATCTTAATGCGTTTCGTGCGCACCCATCTTTTATCGGCTTTGATAGACTCTTTAGGGATCTGGAAACTTCGTCAGATAAAGCTGCGAATTATCCGCCATATAACATTGTCTATTTTGACGATAAAGACAAATTCAATATAGAAGTAGCAATTGCTGGATTCAGCATGGAAGACCTCGATATTGAATTACGCGATCAGGTTCTAACTATTACTGGAAGTCCAGTACACGCAGAAGATCGTAACTATGTACATAAAGGAATTTCATCTCGCAAGTTCAAGCATTCATTTAACTTAGCACAGTATGTGGAAGTTAAGTCTGCAAATCTTGTGAATGGAATCCTTACAATCCATCTTGCACGTGAACTTCCAGATGAGAAGAAGCCTCGTAAGATTGCGATTGAAACAGAATCTCCTCAGCTCTTAATAGAGGATTAACTCTATGGCGCCTCTTCGGAGGCGCTTTCTTTTTTAGGTAAATTTATGAAAACAGTGAAAGTTATACGATTGATTAGTGGTGAAGAAGTAATTGCATACGTAAAAGAAGTTGAAGAAGGATTTGAGCTTGAAACTCCTGGCATGATTGTACCAACCGAAAAGGGCGTAGGCATAATGAATATGATGCCATATACAACAATGCAAGATGAACCTACTTTGCTTAAGCATAGCATGGTGGGGTTTGTGACTAGTCCAGTTGAAGGTCTAGAACAGCAGTATCGATCAATCCATCAAAAGGTAATTGCTCCTGAAAAAAAGATCATTCTATAGTATACAACTCCGCAAAAGTGTGATATAATGTACTATATTATTGAGAAGGAGTTTTATTTTGAGTTTTTATACTAGTGTTGCTAGATATGGCAATCAATTACTTTATCGTGGATACAACAATTCTGGAAATAGAGTACAGAAAAAAGTAAAGTTCAAACCTAAGCTTTTCATTCCTTCTAATAAAGAAAATGTATGGAAGTCAATCGATGGTACTAGCGTATCACCGATTGATTTTAGTACTATGCGTGAAGCAAAGGAATTTATAGAGCAATATAAAGGCGTACAAAATTTTAAGATATACGGTACGCAGAACTATATTCATCAGTTTATTACTGAAACCTTCCCAGACGAAATCGAATTCAACCGTAACTTTATTAATGTAGCAGCTATCGATATCGAGGTTGCATCTGATGATGGGTTTCCGTTTCCTGAAGAAGCTGCACATCCTATAACAGCTATTTGTATCAAGAACAATATTGATAACATCTATCACGTGTGGGCAAGTGGAGATTACGATCCAGCAAAAACTGAACTTCCTCATCTAAAAATTGAATATACTCGATGCGAATCAGAAAAACATCTTCTCGCATCTTTTGTTCATTGGTGGGAAAAGGAAGAAAATACTCCAGACGTAATTACTGGCTGGAACTCTAGACTCTTCGATATTCCTTACATTGTAAATCGTATGAATCGATTGTTCGGTGAAGATTCAATTAAGTCGCTATCTCCATGGAAGTCTGTGCAATACCGACAAGTTGCTGTAAAAGGTAAGCAGATGGATACCTACGATATATCAGGTATTCAGCAAATGGACTATCTCGACCTCTTTCAAAAGTTTGGCTATTCATATGGTCCACAAGAATCATACAAGCTTGACCATATAGCACACGTCGTACTCGGTGAAAATAAGATATCGTATGACGACTACGGGAATCTACATACGCTTTATAAAAACAATCATCAAAAATTCATTGACTATAACATTAAAGACGTAGAGCTTATCGATCGCCTCGAAGAAAAGATGGGTCTTATTACGCTAGCCATGACGATTGCTTATAAAGGTGGTGTGAACTATTCAGATACATTCGGTACTACAGCAATATGGGATTCGATCATTTATCGAGAACTCAATCGAAAGAAAGTAGTACCGCCTCCTTCAGAAGAGAAGTTCAAAGCAAAGTATCCAGGCGGTTATGTAAAAGAGCCTCAGGTAGGAATACATGATTGGGTCGTATCGTTCGACTTAAACTCGCTGTATCCGAATCTGATTGTGCAATACAACATGTCACCTGAAACCTTGCAAGATGAAACTCATGCATCTGGTGTAGACTATTATCTTCGCACTACAGAAAAAGTCAAGTCAAAGCATTCCGTTGCAGCTAACGGTTCTACGTATACTCACGAGTTTCAAGGTGTACTTCCGAACATCATTGTCAAATATTATGATGAGCGTAAAGCTGTAAAGAAGCAAATGCTTCAAGCAATGCAGGAGAATGAAAAGAATCCATCTATTAAGCTTGAGCGTGAAATCAATCAGCTCGAAAACAGACAGATGGCTATTAAGATTCTACTTAACTCTCTTTATGGTGCGCTAGGCAATAAGTACTTCAGGTATTTTGACCTTCGCGTAGCTGAAGGTATTACGTTATCTGGTCAACTAGCAATTAGATCTGCAGAGCAAGCACTTAATATCGCAATGAATAAGTTGTTAGGTTCTGACAATGTTGACTATGTAATTGCAATCGATACTGATTCGCTTTATGTTAACTTCGGACCATTAGTCAATAAGTTTAATCCGGTAAATCCAGTAAAATTCTTAGATGACATTTGCCAGCAGCATTTCGAAAAGGTATTCAAAGAATCGTATTCAGCATTATCGGATAAGATGAATTGCTATGATAATCGAATGGTTATGGGTCGTGAGGTAATTGCAGATCGTGGCATATGGACAGCAAAGAAACGATACATTCTGAATGTGCATAACTCAGAAGGTGTTCAATATGCTGAACCAAAACTTAAGATTATGGGCATTGAGGCAATTAAGTCTTCAACTCCTGCCGTGTGTCGTGATGCCCTTAAGAACTTATTCAAAGTTATTATTGCTGGATCTGAAAGTAAAACTCAAAAAGCAATACTCGACTTCAAAAACTATTTTAGGACTCTTCCGCCTGAAGATATATCATTCCCTCGTGGAGTAAACGATATCAATAAGTGGAAACGTAAGTCGACTATATACAGTAAAGGTACACCGATTCACGTGAGAGGTGCATTGTTATATAACTATCATATCAAAGACAAAAATCTGCAAAAGAAATATGAACTAATCCAGAATGGCGAGAAGATAAAATTCTGCTATCTAAAAATACCGAATAGTATTCGTGAAAATGTTATATCGTTTCCTGTCTATTTTCCTGAAGACTTGCACCTAAAAAAATATGTTGATTACGATCTACAATTTCAGAAAACGTTCATAGATCCTATCGAGCCGATTCTTACTGCAGTTGGATGGACAGTTGAAGAACAGAATACACTTGAAAGCTTTTTCGAATAGGTGTACATTTTTGCAAAAGCGTGGTATAATATACTATAAACTAAAATACAGGAGTTGTTATGAGTAAAGATTGGGTGCAAGATATCAATGACATGCACAAAAAATACGGTGTGCATGAATGGGTATCAGAAAAAATTATCAATAGCGATGTCGAAAAGCTTCAGGCATTCCTTAAGTTTCGTCTTGCGTTCTTAGATGAAGAGCTAACTGAAACTATTAATGCAGCTGGTGTAAAAGATCCAGAAGAAATTGTAGACGGTCTTATTGATCTGTGCGTTGTTGCTATTGGTACACTTGATTCGTTTGGTATTGATGCATATCAAGCATGGGATCGTGTGCATGCTGCAAACATGGCTAAAGAGGTTGGTGTAAAAGAATCACGTCCAAATCCACTCGGACTACCGGATCTGATCAAACCAAAAGAATGGAAAGCACCGGATCATTCTGGCAATCATGGATTTTTACCACGAACATTTAAGTAATGTATTCACTTACGCTATTCAAATCACATTGGGATAATAAAACGAATCGTCGAATGGACTTCAATTCTTGGAGCGAGTTCGAGGATTTGCTGTATTCATTATCTAAAATCGACGTAAAAAATAAAAAAGATGCACAACTAATATCTCCAGCAGTATATCATGATGGCACTACACGCGCTAATAAGAATGTAGAGAAGTGGTGTGGTTGGGCAGCAGTTGATGTTGATGATTTAGATTGCACAATGGAGAATCTACGAGATGTACTTAATACTCGCATTAATAATTCTTGGAAGTATATTTGCTATTCTACGGCAAGTTCAAGTATTGATAAGCCGAAGTTCAGACTTGTCTTCAGTCTTAATAGGAGCATTGAATCGGACAAAATACAACATTTCTGGTATGCCCTCAATACCGAACTTGACTCGATGGGAGATAAGCAAACTAAAGACGTTTCACGAATGTATTACATCCCTGCGAACTATGCTGATTCTAACAACTTTATTTTCAGTAATCCAGGCGATGATATTGATGTCAATGCTCTTCTTATAAAGCATCCGTATGCACAAAAGAAAACCGGCAATACGCTGTTTGATTCCTTACCGGAAGAAATGCAAAAGCAATTGATTGCACATCGTAAAGAGCAAATGGATAATACTAATATTAGATGGACTTCTTATACTAATTGTCCATTCGTTAGTAAGAAGTTGGTTTTAGAATATAAGACAATATCTGAAACCGGTTGGTATCATAAGATGTATCAACTCATGGTATCAATCGCAGCAAATGCAGTAAAGCAAAAATATCCGATCACCACTCAAGAAATTGTAGATCTATGTAAAGAGCTAGATCTTGAAACTGGTAATTGGTATGAGAATAGACCACTTGATACTGAAGCAAATCGAGCAATCGAATTTGTGTATACGAATCTATGAAGTTTAATGCGATACATGATGTTGATTCTGAGATACTAAAAAATAGATCTCGTGAAGAATCGCAAAAGATCTTTGCTAAAGAAAGTACTCGTCGCGGAAGAACGCTTGAAGAAATAATGGCGACAAGTATGTATGGTCTAGCAGCTGAAGTATATCTTTTGCAACAAGGGTATATCGATGATGTTAGAGACTATAAAGATTTGTTCGAGCCGGTATCGATGGGTGGAGCGTCAATAGAAGTAAAGGTAACCGAAGGTGAGTATTACGTGCCATACGTAATAGAGCGATGCGAAAAAGCTGCTTCAGAAAGCTGGAGGAAATACGCCAAGAGAGTATACGTCTTTATCGGAGATAAGAAAACTTTAGATTACTATCTAGAAGGCATATATGATTATGACGGTGTACATTTCGTCAAAACTGTTGTATAATATATTATTAATATGGAGAACACTATGCGTGAATCAATAAAAGTACTTCAAGAATGTGCTGAACTTCAAGACAGGAAATCTCGTGACTATCAGAATGAAAACTCACGAATCGTTCAAGCTGATTACTATCCACGTGGTATTGCGTCATTGATGGATATTATTCATACTAAGACTCTACGATTATGGTCTGTACTAGAAGCTATGGAGAATGATCCTACCTATGAACCAAACTTCGAATCGGTAGAAGACTCGTTCAAAGACCTAATCAATTATGCCTCATTCGGTGTGGCGTATGCCCGCGGCAAGATTCCAGGTCAGGATCCGAATAAAGACTTCCTTAATAGAACAAAGGCTCCTCACCAGGTAGCCCCAGTCGATCCGGAAGCATAGCCCGAGTATCATATATCATGTCTAGTTAACAGCGAGCGGCCACGAGCGCCCACGGAAGAGGATTTCTGATACAATTTGTGACAATTTAAATCTCTTTATAAATCAACAGCTTACGGATCCGATTTCCTAAGTGATTGATTTATAAGGAGAAAATAAATTGTACATCTCCGGCCAGATGTCGTATAATTACCCTATACTGTGATTAAAGAGACATACATTATGGAAAGAATTGAATATCCTCGAGTTAACCGACTTTATACATTTGACAACTACGGTGGAGAATTCCGCTTTGTCGGTAAGATTGGACGTACACTTGAAGTGTGGGTAGACGACGAAGGTTTAGCATATAAGAACTTTAAGGTCGTTATGCCTAGAGATCGTGGACCTGCTAAGGTTGCATGTGAAATCGAACTTTCTATGTCACGCGGAAGCAAAGGTGCTTCTTGGAGCGTTGACCTAACTAAAGTCGATTCTAAGTTTCAAGGTTTTGGTATTGCTGTGAAAGCATACGCTTTTATTATTAAGAAGATGGGTATCGTCTTGCAAGCAGGTTCAATGCAATCTCCTGGCGGACGTTCTATCTGGGCACAACTTGCTAAAGAGAATTCCGTAATGGTTTATGGCATGAAAGGTCGGAATGGCGATCTGCAGATCATGGTTCCGAACGAAGATGGAACTGAAGTAGAGTGTGAAGACGAGAACGTTCAAGCTTATGACGTTCACGGATTTAATATGTTTGCTGTGAAAGTAGCTTAATGGTGATTGACTACGTCGATTATTTTTGCCAACTAGTAATCACTTGTACTGGATTTTTTTCGTTATATCTATTTGCATCACAAGATCCAAATGTAAGAATGAAAGCTGGGATTGTTGGATTAATCGGAGAACCGTTTTGGTTTGCTACAGCTTTTATAAACGAGCAATACGGAGTATTGATTCTCGTACTAGTGTATGGTATTAATTGGATTCGAATCATTCATTCCAATTATATCCAAATACAAAATGAAAAGTTAAATAGGATATCATTATGAATGAAGATAATCGCGACTATGCGAAAGAGGCTAAAAGGCTTATTGGTCGAATCAATTTGAACCAGAAATACGAGATGTACGGAATTGTCACTGATAAACTGAAGTATCGTAATCAACTTGATGACGTTCGTATCAAGGAACTTGAAGCTGTAAAAGAAGCTATAGAAGATTTTCCTAATATCGATTATCCTCGTTTAATGAAAATTGCTAAAGGCTATGGTAAAATGGCGGATAGCAAATAAAAGAATTTTATCTGATGATAAAATGTTGTACATATCACACAAAACGTGATATAATATTAAGTATCTTATGACGTATAAGATGAAACTTGTAATTAAAATTTTAAAAGGTGAATTAAAATATGACTAATGTAAATGTTGCTGTAACTAAAGAAGCTAAAGTAATCGCTGCTCTTCAGGCTGACTCAAAAGGCTTGACTGCTGCTCAGATGAAATCTCGCTTCGCTGTAGCAAATCCAACTGCGACTATAACAGCGCTTCGTCAGAAAGGCTTTGCAATTTATGCAAACCGCCGTACGAATAAGGGTGGCGAAACTCGCACATTCTATCGACTTGGTACTCCTACTCAGGCGATCGTTGCTGCTGGTTACAAAGCTCGTGCAATGGGCATTGTATAAGTTAAGCTACAAACTTGGTCCCCTTCGGGGGACTAAGTCCTTTTATCGGGTTAAGTATGGATAACATCATTAAGCTTCAACCAAAAAAATCTAAAACTGACTTTACAAATGCCAGTACTTATGAAATCAAAAAGTTTACAATGACTTGGGAAGATACTGGTCTCTTTTATGAAGGCACAATTCAAATCAATACTATGTTAAAGGACATTGATAATGCATATGACAGTAAGTGATATTCGTTCGTATTTTATTAACGAATTAAAAAATCAATCCTTTACTGTAGATAAGAACGGACAAAACACTATCGAACTTATTGGTGCATCTTTTACTGCAGATGAACCTGCAATTTTCGGTACACCAAATGTTGATTATATCAATAATGAAATTGCTTGGTATAAATCGCAATCAACCAATATTAATGACATCTATACAGATGGTAGAGAACCGCCTGCTGCTTGGAAATATTCAGCAAATAAGTATGGTGAAATTAATTCTAACTATGGACATCTCATTTGGTCCAAAAAGTATTTTTCTCAATACAATAATGCATTAAGAGAATTACGTAATAATCCAGATGGACGACGCGCTACTATAGTCTATACGCGTCCTTCTATGTGGCTTGAATTTGACGAACATGGTAAATCCGATTTTATATGCACTAATGCTGTCACATATTATGTGCGTACTCGATTGCATGCTGTAGTACAAATGCGATCTAATGATGCAGTGTATGGTTATAAGAATGATTATGCATGGCAACGTGAAGTATTAAATCAACTTGCCGCAGCAACTGGAGTTCGTCCAGGAACTATCACATGGCAAGTTCAAAACTTGCACGTATATGAACGTCATTTTGACTTAGTAAAATAATATGAAAGTCTATATTGGTCCTTATAAAGATTGGTTTGGTCCTTATCAACTGGCTGAAAAGTTGATGTTTTGGGTACCAAAGGAAAAAGATGAGTATGGGTTTGAGCAGCCTGCTGATCGTGTACACCACTTTGGCGAGTGGCTTGCTCACGGTAGTATAGAGCCTGAACCAGAATTAGGTGAAATTCAAAAATGGGGAGATCGTCCACACACTTGGCTATATAACTTTCTAAGTTGGATTGACAGCAAGAAGAAGCAAAAGATTGAAATACATATTGATCGCTGGGACACTTGGAGTATGGATAATACCCTTGCTCTTATTGCGCTTCCTATGCTCAAGCAGTTACGCGATAGTAAACATGGGTATTCTCATGTTGATATTGAAGATGTACCTGAAAATCTAAGACTTATTGATCACAACGATGACGAATATAGTTCACAGCTTAGTTTATTTAATAACAAAGTTTGTAATCCAGAAGATATTTCAATTGGTGAAGATCAATGGAACTGGGTACTTAACGAAATGATCTTTGCGTTTGAATGCAAAGTTAATGATGAATGGGAAGATCAGTTTGAGTCTGGTGAATGGGATATGGCTTGGAAGAAACTGGAAGGTGGTAATAGTCAACTCATAGAAGGACCTAATCATACTAAAGTGTATGATTGGGAAGGGCGTAAAGCGTATGAAGCAAGAATTCAAAATGGTTTTAGGCTCTTTGGAAAGTACTATCAAAATCTTTGGGATTAATATATGACGTGGGACAATCGATATCTAGACCTAGCTGAAAATGTTTCTTCTTGGTCAAAGGATCCATCTCGTAAAATCGGTGCTGTAGCTGTTGGAAGCAAAGGACAAATATTGTCTCAAGGTTACAATGGCTTTCCTCGAGGTATTGACGATAGCAAAGAACGGTATAACGATAAGGAAACTAAGTATACCTATGTAGTGCATGCAGAAATGAATGTGATCTATAATGCTACATATAATGGAGTTTCACTTGATGGTTCTACGTTATATGTTACAGGACTTCCTGTGTGTTCAGAATGTGCTAAAGGAATTATTCAGACTGGTATAAAGCGTGTAGTGATGCGTTGCGATGGTGTTCCAAAGAGATGGAATGCATCATTTGCGTTAACTATACAAATGTTTGAAGAAGCTGGAATTGAATGGGAATTGATAGAATAGATGTCGCATAATAAACACGTTATCGATAATATCAATAAGGATGTTGATGGCTTAATTATGGAAGGTGTCTTCGGCCGTGAAGATGCTCGTAAGTATTATCTTGACCTTGCAGGAGATTGGACGGATCCAAATCCTGCACCTGTTATTGAAACTTATGAAGGTGTTCGTGTTGTTCGTGATGACTTAATTGTCGGTTCAAAGATTCGTGGTGGTGATTGCTTAATTAGTAGTCTACCAGAGCATATCGATACAATCGTATATGTTCAGCCACGGTTTGGACTTGCCGGTGTATCTTTGCTTAACGTTGCAAAACGTCATAATAAGAAGGTACGTCTATTCATGCCTTCTTCTAAAAAGATCAGTGCGCATCAAGCTGCATGTATTGAACAGGGTGCAGAAGTAAGTTTCCATCGTATTGCTGCGATGCCTAATCTAAACCTAATTGCTAAGAAGTGGGCAGATGAAAATCCTAACGCATTCTTTGTGCCATTAGGATTAAAGCATGAATTAGTCACTGCAGGGTTTGTAAAGACTGCATCTCAAATTCCTGAACCAGAGGAAGTATGGACGGTCTTATCAACTGGAGTATTACATCGGTCATTGCAGATCGCATGGCCGAATGCAAAGTTTTATGGCGTTGCGGTTGCTCGCAACATGAAGGCTGGTGAAGTTGGACATGACCGAATCATAAGCCATCCGCTAGCCTTCACCGCGCCGTTAAAACAGGAACAAATGCCTCCATTCCCATGCATTGCACAATATGATGCAAAGGCGTGGCCATATATACCTAAGAACAGCGGAAGAGATATTTTATTTTGGAACGTTGGTTGTGAGCCGCCAGTCCACGATGAAACAATTTATGAACGCATTGATAGTTACCGTGATTGGGATAAGAATCTGGAATGATAGTTGGATCATTTACAAAAATAGCACAAAAGAAAAATAGCCACAGCTTTGGTTGGGCAAGAACTTGGTCAGAAAACCTTGGAGTAGAAATCGATTTTAGTAATCAAGCTCATTCCAAGGTTTATCTTTTGCATGGCGCAAACTTCGGTGGTTCGTTAAATCTATTTGGTGGATTTGATGAAGAGCTTGAAGCTAGCATTAATAACCTACTCCAGGCAAATGAGATTATCTCTCTTGATATCGATATGCCTGACTATGGTGGAATGCTAAAGAAGCGTAAGGATGTAGTAGACAAGGCATGGTGCGATCGTATCACTGCAAAGTTATCTACTGCAAAAACTTTAGTTTCGTCTGATCTTAATTTTGATTGGTTAGCTGTTGGTGATAGCCATACCGCTGCGTATTCACGAAACAATAGTGCTGTTGTAAAACAAGATGGCACTACACTCTTCAATCAAGTAAAAACAAACTTTGAATATCTTCGTCATCATATTGATAAGAAGCCATGGAAAGGTGTAACGATTAGTTTAGGCAATATAGATGTTCGTCATCATTTCTTACGTGTGAATAGCGATTGGGTAGCGATGTACGATGCTCTCTTTGAGTTTGGTAATAGCTTAGGTATAGAAGTCGAGTATTCATTACCATGGCCAATCGAGTTTGAAGGGAGAAAGCTACCGAAGACTGGATACTATAAGGACCAACCATTTTGGGGATCGCATGAAGAACGTTCCGCCTTGGTGGATGATATCTATGAGTATATGTTATATAACTCAGTGAATATTGTCAAAGCTCCTGATGAATGGTATAGGATGAATCCAGAGCAATACGCAAATGAAAAGATGGAGAAGCCTAAGTCGGTTCATCTGAGTCCAGAAGTTTATCGCAGAAAAAACTGGGGTATAGCAGAAACAACATTAGAGGATTTCTTTCAGTAATGGCAAAGTGGGTAAATGAAGAAGCGTTAGACGTATTAGTACATTATTATTACCCGCGCGCTAAGTGGTTACAAGAGAATTGTAACTGGGGTAAACTATCATATGTCGGTCCTGAAGCAAATGCTGCAGTCAATGACCCTCTTATGCAACAGATAGATATCTACGATTGTTTCTCTCGTAATGCTGCTGGATTTTCTAACGTACTCCAGGACTTAAAGTACAGATCAGATACTCCAAAGCGTCATCATCAGTTAAATAATTCCTCACTCGGTAAGAATCATTGGGACTTGGTTGACTCATATATTACTGATACATGGGATCTGAAAACGTGGCTGTTTGCGTATATGTGCCATAGAACAACTGGTTCAGGTGCATCGTTCACGCGAGATCATGGTTATCGTAATAACGCAATTCAGTATTGGGGTAAGCTATCATCAATCGATGAAATGATAGAAGATCTTAAGCGACGCAAAGCGTCTGGCCAAGCGTTGTTTACTTCTATTGGTAACCAACCACCGAGTCCACGTAAAGGAGTATCTTGCGTTGACTTTATGACAGATGAGCTACCTAAGCTTCTTGATGAGCTTATCGATTGGCTTCATGCTGGAGAAAAGAAAACACACAAACAAGTCGTCGACTATTTGAATGAACATAACGTTCGAGAAGGTCATAAGCGATTTAACTTTGTCTATGCTGCTTTTTCATATGATCTAGGTGATTATCATAAAGATCTTGTGGATGATATGTCCCACGGATATTTTGGTAATAACGCTGTACGATGCATGAAAGTTTTATCTTCTGGTTATACTACAGACGAATTCATGGATCTGCTGTGTGAGCGTATAGGTGGAGCGCCACGTGATAATGAAGATGTTATGTGTGACTTCGTAAGATTTGGTCAGAACTATGTCCCTCGTTCTGATAATACATTTGATCATGTTCCTTCTACAATTACTAACAATTCTGGATGGAACTCTGGATGGGAACAGAGGCAAGGTGCACCAAAGAATAGCGGTGTACAATTAGACGAATTCATGGTATAATATACTATCATTACAAATAAAGGTAAATGCAATGTCTATAATGGATAAACTCAAAAAGAACTCTAAGCTAGCTAATACCGAAGTTCTTTCAAAATCGAAATTCTTTGCTGAAAAGGATATGATTACAACTGAAGTGCCTATGATAAACGTAGCGCTTTCTGGTTCTGTCGATGGTGGATTAACTCCTGGTCTTACAGTTCTTGCTGGTCCATCTAAGCATTTCAAAACTTCTTTTGCGTTACTTATGGCAGGTGCATATATGCAAAAGTATCCAGATTCTATTATGTTGTTTTATGATTCAGAGTTTGGTTCTCCTCAAGCGTATTTCGAATCGTTCGGTATCGATGTTTCTCGTGTACTTCATACTCCTATCACAAACGTTGAAGAACTAAAATTCGATCTAATCAATCAGCTTGAAGCCATCGATCGTGAAGATAAAGTCATAGTTGTTATTGACTCTATCGGTAACCTTGCATCGAAGAAAGAACTTGAAGATGCTATGAATGAAAAGTCTGTAGCTGATATGTCTCGTGCTAAAGCACTCAAAGGTCTCTTCCGTATGTCAACTCCTTATTTGACTATGAAAGATATTCCGATGCTTGCTGTGAATCATACTTATCAAGAGATTGGACTCTTCCCTAAAGCTGTTGTTTCTGGTGGTACAGGCATTTATTATTCTGCCGATACTATATGGATTCTTGGTCGTCGTCAAAATAAGAAAGGTACTGAAGTAACTGGATATGACTTTGTAATCAACGTTGAAAAGTCACGATTCGTAAAAGAAAAGTCTAAGGTTCCTGTTACAGTATCATGGGAAGGTGGCGTAGAAAAATACTCTGGCTTACTTGAAGTTGGTATGGCTGGTGGATATGTTGTTAAACCTTCTAATGGTTGGTATCAAGCTATTGATAAAAAGACAGGTGAAATGATTGAACCGAAAGTTCGTGAAGCACAAACGCTAACTGCAGAATTCTGGGATCCAATCCTTGCTAATGAAGACTTCAAAGAATTCGTGAAGAAGCACTATACTATTGGTTATCGTTCTGAAATAGAAGGCGTTGATGTTGTACAAGAAGGGGAATATAGTGTATAATATATCTACACATGACTATGAACGAATCGAATTTATTGAAAATTCTAATCATGACTCATTCAAAATATTAACGGGTAAGTACTCTGGGACAGTCATCACGTACGGAAAAATAGCAATAACTGAACCTACTAATCCAGACATAGATGAAGCAACACTATCTTTTGAGTACGTTGTTAATAAAGCTCCTTCTGGTATTGATGAAACTTTTTTAGAATCAGATAGTGACTTTAATAACTATCTAGGTGATATGCTTCAATGTATTATTACTGAAGCTTTAGATAATGATAATTACGCAATTGGTAATAAGGAAAACAATGACAATCCAGACGACAATTTTACGAAATCTATTAACTAATGATGATTTTACACGTAAAGTAGTTCCTTTCTTAAAGAAAGAATATTTCGAAGGTGAGCATAAAATCACCTTCGATCTTATCTTATCCTTTGTTACAAAGTACAATAAATTACCTACAGTCGAAACGCTAAAGATTCAACTCGACGATGTCAATCTCAGTGATAACATGTATACTGATATTAGCACGTTGATTAATGAATTGTCTACTTCTGAAGAAAAGCCTGATCTTTCTTGGTTGCTTGAGCAAACCGAAAAGTGGTGTCAAGATCGTGCAATACATCTTGCTATCATGAAATCAATCTCTATCATTGACGGTAAAGATCCAGAGCTAACAAAGAATGCATTGCCAGAGTTATTACAGAATGCTTTATCAATTGCATTTGATACACACGTTGGTCATGACTATACGAATGACATAGAAGAGCGGTATGACTTCTATCATAAAGTCGAAGAAAAGATTCCATTCGATCTAGATTACTTTAATCAGATTACGAAAGGTGGACTACCTAAGAAGACTTTGAATATAGCTCTTGCTGGTACTGGTGTAGGTAAATCGCTGTTCATGTGTCATGTTGCTGGATCTGTTCTTGCTCAAGGGAAGAACGCATTATACATTACTATGGAAATGGCAGAAGAAAAGATTGCTGAACGTATCGATGCAAACTTATTGAATGTTGCGATTGATCAGTTACCTAACCTATCAAAAGAAATGTTTACTTCGAAGGTAGGTAATATTGCAGATCGGTTCCAAGGCAAATTGATCATTAAAGAATATCCTACTGGTGCAGCTCATGTTGGACATTTCAGGGCATTGCTCAAAGAGCTTCAGCTAAAGAAAAACTTTAAGCCTGATATTGTTTTTATCGACTATCTTAATATTTGTTCTTCATCTCGAATGAAAGGTATGGGCGGAGCAATTAACTCTTACTCATACATCAAAGCAATCGCTGAAGAAATTCGTGGTCTTGCAGTTGAGTTTAATGTTCCTATTGTGTCTGCAACACAAACAACACGTTCTGGCTTTTCTAACTCAGACGTCGGTCTAGAAGATACATCAGAATCATTCGGTCTACCCGCAACAGCTGACTTAATGTTTGCATTGATTAGTAACGAAGAGCTTGAAAACCTTGGACAAATACTAGTTAAGCAATTGAAGAATAGATATAATGATCCAAGCTCAAACAAACGCTTTATTATAGGCGTTGATCGTAGTAAGATGAAGCTATTTGATGTTGAACAGTCAGCGCAGAATCTTGTAGATTCAAATCAGACTAATCAGAATACTTCATATGTGAATAACAATCCATCTAAATTTGAGGGCTTTAGAGTATGACAGCAAAACTAATTAACTATTCACAGGTTCCAGTTGATCCTGATATAGAATACCCTGATAAGAAAAGTCTGCTAGAACTTATTGCGTTTTGTGCTAGGGTATCTAATCCCGCAAATCAAAGTAATCCAAAGACAGCCGAGAAGCTAGTTAAGTATCTTATTAAGCATAAGCATTGGTCTCCATTAGAAATGGTGTCAGCTTGTGTTGAAATTGAAACTACGCGTGATATTGCACGCCAGATACTCCGCCATCGTAGTTTTAGTTTTCAGGAGTTTAGTCAACGTTATGCTGATCCAACTGAAGACTTAGATTTTACGTTGCGTGAAGCACGTTTGCAAGATACATCGAACCGTCAAAACTCTATAGACATCGATGAGCTATCTGGTCCAGAAGGGCAACAACTACAAAAAGATTGGCAAGCAATTCAGTACCAAGTAATACATGAAGCAAAGATGGCGTATCGCTGGGCTATTGAAAACGGTATTGCGAAAGAACAAGCCAGAGCGGTTTTGCCGGAAGGCAATACTATATCTAGAATGTATGTAAATGGTACGTTACGTTCATGGGTTCATTATATAGAATTGCGCTCATCAAATGGTACTCAGAAGGAACACATCCAGATTGCAAGAGAGTGTGCGGCTGAGATTGCTAAAGTTTTTCCTATGATTCGCGAACTGGCAGGAGAAGAATATGTCTAGTATAATGTATTCGTTGTGGCATAATGAAGATCCTGATATGCGCGTTCATGTAATTAATGAAGGTAACATATTTAAGTTAGAGTATTATAAATCAGGTAAGCTTATTCAGAAAGAAGAATTTCCTGGTAAGCATTTAAGTTATGTAGTCTCAGCTGCGGAGAATTGGGCAGAAGGTATTAAGGTAATCTAATGTTTCATGAAATCACTTGGCCAGATGGCATCGGTTTAGACTACGAAGCTTTTTTAAAGCTAGAAGAAGATCCAGTACGCCCACACATTCCAAAACTTGTTCGATATACGGGCAATAGACACACGTATTATCTTACAAACGATGATCAAGGCAGATCGAAAGAAATTGCGGCTATAGTTTGTGTTGCTATAAATAATGTATTAGCAGAAGATGAAATTGATTTGTTTTCTTTCTCAGAGCTTGAAACAGAAAACACATACGCGCATCTTTATACTATATGGAGTTATGTGCCACGTGCCGGTAGAAACCTTGCTCTAAAGACAGTTGAGCATATAAGGGAAACCTACAGTAACGTAAATCGAATACTTACGCTTAGCCCTAAAACTGATTTAGCTAGAAAATTTCATTTGTCTAATGGTGCAATTGAACTGAAGACAAATGAAACAACCGTCAATTTTGAGTATAGGATATAATAATGTATTTAGATCTATGGATGATAGGCGTAATGTTTATTTGGTGGCTACTTAGCGTATATGGTATAGCTAAGCGAGAACAAAGAACCTCATTTGATGTCGGATTAGCTTTAGGAATTACTGCAACAATAGATTATATCAAACCAAGTATAACCCCATCACATGATCAAATAAGGGAACATTTAATTAAAATATTAGAAAAAGAAGAGGTGTAACGATGTACGAATATAAAGCAAAAGTGCTTAAGGTAGTTGATGGAGATACCGCAGATGTGGATATCGAACTTGGATTTGACATAGTACTAAAAAAACAACGCGTACGCTTTATGGGAATTGATACTCCTGAAAGTCGTACAAGTGATGAAGTAGAAAAGATCTATGGAAACATGTCTAAAGATTTTGTTAAGGGCTTTCTTAAGGTTGGCGAATATGTCACACTAAAGACCTTTAAGGATGATCGGGGTAAGTTTGGACGTATCTTAGGAGACTTCTCTGTATACGACACAGAGAAAGATCGTTATGTTGATCTCACCAAACTGATGATTGAAAAGCACCTAGCTGTCCCATATCACGGCCAAAGTAAAGATGACATTGTAGAACAGCACCTCAAAAACCGAGTTATTCTAACAGAGACGTCAGAGATGTAACATTTGAGGCCCTTATAAATCAATAACTTAGGATTTAGCCATTTTAAGTTATTGATTTACATAGAGAAAATATATTGCAAAAAGTTACAATTTGTTACAATTTAAATCTCTTTATAAATCAACCACTTAGGAATTCAGTTTTCTAAGTGGTTGATTTCTATGGAGAAAATAAATTGTACATTCTCGTCTGGATGGGGTATAATTACCATACAAAATAAGCAAAGAGACAAGATTATGACCTACATTATGTTCAACGTTGATCGACATTCAGACAAGCGCACCTTTGAGACTCTCCGCGGTGCTAAGATTGCCCGAGCGGCTGCAAACAAAAATTCAAACAACGTCTACGAGGTTGTCTCGGTTGAAGAGTTCGAAAGCAACATTGTAAAAATGGTTGAAAAGACAAACCTCTTATCTGGTGAAAAGTTCATGGAGCGTTCAGATACTCCTTATTACTGCTCACCTTCTTCTGAAACTTTTTGGAGTGCCTAAAATGAAAAGAATTTCTAATAGCTATGTTACTACTCTCGATCCAATGTCTGCTAACGATATGCAGACTCTCGAGATGCTTAGAAAAACAGTTCGTATGATGAACGAACTTGCTAGGGACACAAAGCGTGTGGTTGTCCGTGGTCGTAGACCGATCGTGAAGAAAGAAGTTCACAACATCTACACTGGGAAAACCCGCACTCTCTCGTACGACTACTGTGGAAACGTAGTCGGTGGATTAGCAAATGCTAGTTCATATGACGTTTACATTTATTAATTTGATAAGGAATATATTATGACTAAAACTTACAACGATTATCATTCTGAAAATGAAGCTCTTGTTCAAGGAATGCTAGATGCAATTTCAACCAACAGAAATGTTAATGACATCTTTGATCGTGGCTACCTAATTAGCTTTTTAGCTGGTGCTATGATGGATATACCTGAACTCAAAGAAAGAGTTGAAGGACGTATCATCGATACAATCAAATTGAAAGCGGCAAGCGCTGCTTAGGATAATCTTATGGTTATAACCATGTATGAAGGAGTGCACAATAAAAAAGAGCGTGCACTCATCGATGAAATTACTGATTTTGTTGCCGATAGAATGTTTCCGCGACATGTCTTAGAAATCACGTATCGCATAATACCTAACCTAGAAACAAAGGAAGGAATTCAAGGCGATACTATTTGGGAAGATTCTCAGTATAGACCTAGAGACTTCTGCGTTCGTTTGAATAAGGGATATAAAAATAAAGACCTAATTACACTCATTATACATGAGCTAATCCACGTTAAGCAGTTCTTGAGAGGTGAACTAAAACATGAATGGGTTCCAAACAAAGGAATCTATAGGGAAATATTTAAAGGGAAAGATATAACTAACGTTAAGTATATGAATAAGCCATCAGAAAAGGAAGCATATAAATTACAAGAAGTTCTTTATAACGAATTCATCAACCGCTAAAACGTATAAATAGTATCATACATTTCAAATTTTATGGGAACTATTGCTTATGTTAAGGTTTGTTTCGTATCTCAACGAAGCTTACTCGTTCTTTCCAAAGACCGAGGATGAGATCCGTAGTGGATTAAGCGGATGGGATGAAAATCGAATAGAAGACGCAGTAAAGCTATTATCTTTTTTAAAGGGTAAATTTCCTTCTATTGATACTCCTATAAATTTTGATCTGAAAGTGCCTGGAATGGTTAACGTATCTAGGGCCTTTTCTGACGATATCTCTATTGCAGACATTAAAAGCGGATCTGGCATTAGCTCCTTTAACATCAAATACGGAAATGGTTCATCAGGAAACCGTGGTGTTAATAACCGCGGCAATCTCTTTGAACCGGAATTTGCAAATGCATTGAATGCATGGTGGGCTGGCGAAGAAGTGTCCGATGCTGGAATGTTAGCAGCAATACAAGACCTAGATAAAACTTATGACATTAGTAATGCGAAAACCCTTACTATCGATGTCGTAGGTGGAGAAAACACAAAACGTCCTCTTCAGTTTGGAAGCAAAATTGTTCTTTCAAACACTAAAGGTTCTGGGAACGACATTGGTTCATCAGTTACTGATATTACATTAACTATTGACGGTAAACCCGTTTACCTCAGCCTCAAGCTAGGTGGTACAACAACATTCTTCAATGTCGGCGTTCGTACTATTCTCACTCCAGCAGAAATTAAATCAAAGAACATAACTAATAAAAATGGCCTTAAGTTACTAAAACTATTTGGCATAGATCCAGTTATGTTTTGTGATGTATTTAACGGAGATCTTACTAAAGCAGTTGTAGAGAGAAATGCTAAGGTTGATAAAGCAGGCCTGCAAGCATTACTTGAATCAGGAATTGGCTACGGTTATCACGTGATACATAAAAAAGGTGGTAACATCGATAGCTATCAATTAGATAAAGCTAAGATGGCAGCCTCGGCTAAACCAGGTAATGTTACTATCTACTATGGTGGTAAAACTGGTAAGGGCAAGAGAATTAACATTGAGTTCGAATCACAGTATTATACGTTCAGTATAAACATACGGGATACTCAAGGAAAAGACGGATATCCTACACGAATGATGTGCGATTTTAAGAGTAAATAAAATGATAAAGTTTAAACAATATTTGTCAGAAGAAAAAAATACGCACATGACTCACATCGAAGATCAGGTTATCTATGGTGGTGTAAAAGGTGCACGCAATGCTATACTTGCATTACGCTCTTTAAGGGACATGTTAGCTGGGTCAGCTGCATCAGCCACTGATGTAACTGTCAAGTGGGATGGAGCTCCTGCAGTCTTTGCTGGTATCGATCCATCAGATGGACAGTTCTTTGTGGCTAAAAAGGGTATTTTTAACAAGAATCCTAAGGTGTATAAGTCGCATGCTGATATCGATGCTGATACATCTGGCGATCTATCAAACAAGCTCAAGATCGCATTCGATGAGATGAGTAAGCTTGGTATTACTGATGTTGTTCAAGGCGACATTATGTTTACTCAATCTGATTTGAAAACTGAAACAATAGACGGATCTAAGTACATTACTTTCCATCCGAATACAATCGTTTACGCTGTACAAGATTCTTCTGCAGAAGCAAAGAAGATAAAGGCAGCTAAGATTGGAATTGTTTTCCACACGTCGTATTCGGGCGGAAGCTTTGAAACAATGACGGCTAACTATGGCGTTGACGTATCTAAATTCAATAAAGTTTCTACGATATGGGCACAAGACGCTGAACTACGAGATCTTTCTGGTACAGCAACATTAACAAAGGCTGATACTGATGAAGTAACTAAAGCCTTATCGATTGCTGGAAAAATATTTAATAGCATCGCATCATCTACTCTTAAAGAGTTAGAAAAGAATTCAGAATTTTCTGGAATGATTGAAACGTTTAACAACTCTATGGTTCGTAATAAGACACAGATTACTGATACTAAGAAGCATGTTGATAACCTAATTAATTGGATATCTGAAAGGTTCAATAAAGAAGCTGATAAGCGTAGTTCTGAAAAGGGTAAACAAGCTCAATTTGCAAAGCGTGATGAAATACTTAAGTTCTTTAGCCCGCAAAACAAAGCAAATCTTAAGTTAGTATTTGACTTACAAAAAGCAATTGTTGCGGCTAAATTGATACTTATTAATAAGCTTAATAAATTAAAAGATATAAATACCTTTGTAAAAACAAAAAATGGATTTAAAGTGACCGGTCATGAAGGCTTTGTTGCTATAGATCGAACAGGTGGTGGAGCAGTAAAGTTAGTAGATCGATTAGAATTTTCGACTAATAACTTTGATCCAAATATAATAAAAGGTTGGGACACTCCGTCTCGATCTTAATGGGAAATGCATATGTATTCTTTTAAAGACTACTTAGCTGTAGACTATACACAAACAGGCGATGAATTGCTTGCGCTTAAAGCAAAAAAGCGTAAGCGTGCAGATACGACCGGTCCAATTGAAAACGCCAAAACGAAAAATGATAAGTCTTTAGGAGAAAACGATGCCAGCAATTAAATCGTTTTCTGACTTTTTAGTTGAAGAAACTAAAGAAGTTGTTTTTACTTTTGGCCGGTTTAATCCACCGACGGTCGGCCATGAGAAGCTTATTACCAAAGTAGCATCTATTGCAAAAGGTAATAACTATCGCATATACGCTTCTCAATCATCTGATCCAAAAAAGAATCCATTAGATTATGCAACTAAAATTAAAGTAATGCGTAAGATGTTTCCTAAGCATGGTCGTAATATTATTCTCGATAAAAATGTAAAAAATGCTCTAGAAGTATTGACTCAGCTATACGATCAAGGATTCACTAAGGTAACAATGGTCGTTGGATCTGATCGAGTTAATGAATTTACTGCATTGGCTAACAAGTACAATGGTCAAAAATTACGTCATGGTTTCTATAATTTCGAAGGTGGCGTAAATGTAGTATCGGCTGGTGAGCGTGATCCTGATGCTGAAGGTGTTGAAGGTATGTCAGCATCTAAAATGAGAGCTGCTGCAGCAGATAATGATTTCTCTTCTTTTTCAAAGGGATTACCTTCTGGGTTTAAAGGCGGTCAGGAATTATTTGACACTCTTCGCAATGCAATGGGTATTAAAGAATCGTCTGAATACCATAGGCATATCCAGTTAGAACCGATTTCTGAAAAGCGTGAAGCTTTTGTAAAAGGTGAATTGTTTGAAGTAGGTAATCAGGTTGTAATTAAAGAATCTGGTGAAGTAGGAACTATTTCTGTACTTGGCGCTAACTATGTTATAGTTGAAACTACAAACGGCAAATATCGCAAATGGTTAGATGCGGTTGAGTCTATCGCTGATAAAGTAAGAGGATAAAAGATGTTTAAGATTCGTGAAGCAGTTGATTTCATGTCTGCTGGTAAATATACAACTGTTATGCATCCTAAGACAAGAAAATTAGAAAAAATTCTAAAGACTGATTTAAAGAAATACGTGATGAAAGGATACCAACATATGGGCCCAGTAAAAAATCGCGTCACAAAAAGTATGTTCGAAGAAGGCCAGATAGCAGAAGCTCCTGAAGACAATATGCCTGCATCTCCGGATGAAGCTGGCATGGCGATGGACCAAGCCAAATTTATTGCTTACGTTGCGAATGAAGTTTCTGAGTATATTGCTGGAAATAATGAGTTTCCTGAGTGGATGCAGAATAAGCTTACTGGATTCCATGAGAAAGCAAAAGATATGCACGCTGTCATGGCTGGCAAATATGAGTCAGTCGAAGAGTCTCTTGATGAAGCTGCATATAAAGTTCCTAGTAACTATGCAGCAATTAAAGCTCGCCTTAATAAAAAGGCAAAAGTAACTGATACACAAATCAATAAAGTGCTCGGCCCAACTAAGAATGCTCAACAAGGCGTTGAAGCATTGAAGAAAGCATTTAAAGTTAATGATGATGAAGCGAAAGCTATGATCGCACGAGTTATGCCAACTGAAGCTAATCGCGGATCAGATTCATACCGAGTTAAGTATAAAGGCGACATTAATACAGTCCGTGCTGATAGTCCTGAAGATGCTTTGAAGAAGTCTATGAAGGCTTTTGGTATTGGCTCGATGAACAAAACAGATTACATGAAAAATGCATCTGCAATCTCAGAAGCTGTAAAGATTACGGAAAAGCCTTTTGACGAGAAGCTCGAGGTTTCAGATGGTCTTGATCAGTGGATTAAAGACTTCCAAGCATCCGATGCTCCCCAGTTTCAAGATAAAGATAAAGAAGAGCGTCGCAATATGGCAATCGCTGCTTATCTTGCTGCAAAGCGTGAATCAAAAAAAGGTGGAAAAGAAACCGAAGAATCTACTAAAGCATACGGTAAGTCGATGGATGATGTAAAGAAAAAACATATATCTGATAAAGACAAAAAGACTTTAGGCAAGCTTGCTGACTTAATGTCCAAGGAAAGAGGCAAGAAGTAGTGATACCTTTTGCTCAATTTAATGCATCTAGACATTTAGAGTATCATGTAGAGAATAATATTCCATTACACGAGAATGTGTTTCGTGTAGGGTCACAGTCATATTACGAATTGTTTCAAGAAGCGCGTATTCAGATGGAACAAGGTAATTATTCTCCAGATGGTATTGATAAAGTACTATTAGAAGAAACTGATATTGGCATGTATGCAATGCATGAAGGTAATCACGTGCCACTAGATTGTCCTTTAATGGAAGCAGATGATGTAGAACTAGATTCACCAAAAAGGGGTGGTTCTAAAAAGTTTTATGTCTATGTAAAAAATGATAAGGGCAATGTAATAAAGGTTGAGTTTGGTGATACATCAGGCTTAAAAGCAAAGATCGATGATCCAGCTGCACGAAAAGCTTTTGCTTCTCGGCATAACTGCGATCAGAAAAAAGATAAGACGAAAGCCGGATACTGGTCGTGTCGTCTTCCATATTATGCGAAGCAGTTAGGGTTATCAGGTGGAGGTAACTTTTTTTGGTAACCCCATATTATGAATATGATGACATACGTCTTTTCTTATCTGGCATTGACGAAGAAGATTTAGTTTGGCATAGAGATAAAGAAAATCGTAAGATTGAAGTACTAGAAGGTAATAAATGGCAACTACAATTCGATGATAGTTTGCCATTTGAATTATGCGTAGGCGATGTAGTAACAATCGATAAATTAAAGTACCATCGTCTAATTAAAGGTAAAGACGACTTACGGATTAGGATTAAGTATGCCAACTAAAAACCAATTAGAAGAACATCTGTTAAAAGAAGATAAGCGGCTTGATCGCATCGAAGAAAAGATAGATAAGTTATCTGAAACTGTCATTTCTTTGGCCCGTGCAGAAGAAAAGCTTATCATGCTAGAAGATGATCGTAAGACTATCAATGATCGGCTTAATAAGCATTCTGATAGAATCGATGATGTTGAAACAAAAGTTGATGAAACTGCTATTACAGTAAAAGTAGTCAATCGATTGTTTTGGGTAGTAATGACTTCGGTCTGTGGTGCATTAGCGGCACAATACATATTTAACTAAATAAAGGAAAACTAAAATGATCGACAATAACATAACGAAAAGTATCGCTAATGCATATGTAAAAATGTATGAAGCGAAAGCAGTCAAAAGAGAAGCCTGGGTACCAGCGGAAATAACCGACGAAGGTGTAGCTGACTTTATGGGTGCTGCAGCAGATGCTGCTAAGAAAGGCGATGAGACTTTTAAGTTTGGTGATAAGACGTATAAAGTCACCATGAAAAAAGCTACAGCAGATAAAATTAATGAAGCTAAGAAACTCAGGCCTACCGATAAAGTTTCTATTGTAGGTAGAGGTCCAGGCCAATTGGACATTTCGGCTCACATCAGAAAATTATTCAAGCTAAAAGATATGGACGTTTATTTCGATGATGCTGACTTGGTGATTAAAGATAAGACTGCCGTTCAGGGAGCTCTTAGAAACAACAGCATGACTATCGCTGATCTCGAAGATGCCGTTAGAAAGAGTGGCCTCGTCAAAGAAGAAGTTGAAGAGAGTTTGCAAGAAGCTAAGACACTCAAGCCTAACGATAAAGTTTCTGTCGTAGGCAGAGGCATGGGTCAAACAGATGTTTCAGCTCACATCAGAAAAACGTTTAAGCTAAAAGATATGGATGCTTATTTCGATGGTGTTGATCTTGTAGTTAAAAATAAGACCGCCGTTAAGGGAGCTCTTAAAGATCCTAGGATGACTATTGCCGACCTTGAAGCTGCTGTTAGAAAAAGCGGTCTTGTTAAAGAAGTAGCCGAGCCAGAAGCACAAGGCGAGAAAGACTTCAAAGATATGCACACTAATAACACTAAAAAGTCTGGTGAAAAAGACGACGGTACTGTTGTTAAAGAAAATACTAAACTACAAGAAGCAGCTGTAAAAGTAAATCCAGTACCTTTCAAAGGGAAAGGCGAACAAGCAGCAGCTGATAGTGTTTTAACAAAGGCTGGTTTTATATTTGGTAAAACGCCTGATATGCTTTCCTTTGAAGAACCTGGTCATATTGATCCTAAAACTGGTAATAAAGTAGTGATTATGCAGAGGGGTAAGCAATTTGCTGTATCATCTGCTGATGGCTCAACAATTCAAAGACCTTCTCCTATGGATCGGATGGTTGGTTGGCTAAGATCAAATCGCTATAAAGTATAAGGTAATAGATCATGGCACAATATAGCGTAAATCGTAAAGCTCATTACCACGCCGGGAACTCTGACGTTCACGAAGTGGTAATGATGTCCGATAAAGATGGTAACATCATTAACTCCGCTGGTGCTAGTTCTAATATTAATATTGCTCAAGGCTTGGTTGATGGATGGGCACATATTAATAAGTTCGGATTTAATCCAACGATTGGATCTGGCTCTTGGGAAACAGTATATGATGGATCTAATGCATACACCTATTTAACAACTGCAGGTGTTGCAACAATCGCATCAGATGATCCTTTGGACTCAGGCAAAACTGTGGAAGTACAAGGGCTAGATGAGAACTATCAACTTGTTGTTGAAGATGTTTTAATAGGCAATTCGAGTATAACTACATTTATTCGAATCTTTAGAATGATCTTTAAAGATGGTACAGTTACCACTAATGCTGGTCTTATTACTGCAACTGTTGGTGGAGCTGTGAAAGCGTCTATACTAGAGGGCAACGGCCAAACCCTAATGGCTTTATATACTGTCCCAGCTGGTAAGACCGCATATCTTCTTAAAGTGCATTTTAATATAACAAAAAGCACAGATGTCCAATGCCGATTAATGGCTAAGCCTTTTGGCGGGGCATTTAACATTAAAGGGCTATTTGCTACCTTTGGTGTTCCTATAGAATATAATTATCCAGTACCATTAGTATTCACAGAAAAGACGGACATTGAATTGCAGGTTTTATCTGGGAATACTTGTGCAGCTGGTGGTTTGTTTGATTTAATTTTAATCGATAACGAGGCATAAACATGGCTACAAAAAAAGGATACTTAAAGGATTCAATTGCGAAAGCAGATGGTTATTTTACAGCTAAGGGCGAAAAGCTTAAAGGTGCTAAGCTGACACAAGAGCAGCAAGATGCTTGGAATGGCGTTGTAAAAAAAGAAGCTCCTAAAAAAGCTAAGAAAGTTGAAGTAGTAGAAGAAGTAGAAGTTTCAGAAGACGAGTAATAACCTGAATAAATAGAGTAGCAATACTTTATTTTATTGAGGGTTTTATGAAGCTTTTTGAAACTTTGACTGAAGATACATTTCTTCTTTATGCAGCTAATAATTATAACAATAAACAATGTACTGAAGCTGAAGAATTTTACGATGACTTAAATCGTTTTAAGTACATCAAAAGATTATTAAGTAGATACGACGATACAGGTGAACTGCAAGAAAGATTAATACTTAATCATATTGTAGTCATCTGTAATGTCTTCAGTATAGAAGCTGGTACCAAAATGTTATGGTACAAGGTAAAGAAACAGCATTGGCCAATAATCAAGACTATGTTAGTGTATCTTAATTATGTCAATGATAATGAAAAAATAGAAATTCCGTTAAACCCATTAGTGGTTGAGAGATTGAGACATCTATGAGTGTTATTTCAAGAACAGGAGACTTATTTTACGCGTATCGCTTTATCAAGTTGCTAACTACATCTTGGGATGATACAGAAGCGTATAAATTAGGTATCGTAGATGAAGACGGAAAGGTATTACGTAAAGCTTCTACCCTTCAAACGAATGATGAAAAATCTGCGTATACTGTTTTTCATCGTTTAGTTTTTAATATCAAAAGGCTTCTCAATAAACTTCCATTTGGAAAAACTAAACTTGCTTCTTGGGCAACAGCTTTATTTCTAATCAAAGAAGAAACAGGTATGTCTGAAGAGGCATTACTTAAAGTACTCGATAAAATGGATGTTAGCTTTGAAGACTCTTTGTTCGAGTCAACTTGGTTTATGGAAAATGCAATCATACAACCAGGCATTTACACACTAAAGTCTGATGTTCTATCTCCAAAAACCGGAGAATATATTGCGTTAAAAAATAGTACAGTACTAGTTCATGAAAATTGTATGCCAGTCGATACTATTATCACTACTCCAATATACGAAGTTACTCATATAAAAACGAATCAAAAGATTTACATTAATCCCGGAGAAATCAAGCGATGAAATCTTTTAAAAATTACGCTGAAGAAGTAGCAGCAAACTCCGTCGCTGGTGGTGGGGTAGATATGGCTCCTAATGCCGGTCCTATGTTTTTTACAAGGCGGGATAAACGAAAAAAAGAAGATACTGAAAGAATGTATCGCCGCTCACTTGGAATGAAGTTCATTAATGCCATGATAGAGAAAAGGAAAAAATAATGTTAAAGAAATATTCCCGTGAAACTGATATGTCAAATCCGCTGGGCATTCCTGCCCACGATTTTATAAACAATACATATGATGTTGATGGCAATCTTACAGTTGTAGAATATAAGTTAGGCGGTTCAGCTGGCGACGTCGTTATGACATTAGCAATGACATATGATGCAACTGGAAACGTTTTGACCGTAACGAGGACTAGCTAATGCCATACAAATTTAATCCTTTAACAGGTAAATTTGATGAGGTAGGATCTGGCGAAATATCTCAGCAAATTGTCAATAACTTTATCGATGCGTCTACGACTGTTCAAAATATACAAGACGGATCTGGCTGGTCATTGCCTGGACCATACACGAATGAAGCGAATGCAGCATCAGGCGGTGTAGGAATCGGTCAAGCATATTATGATAACGGTGGAACAGTACGAGTGAGATTAGCATAATGTTAAGGCTTTATATAATGATAGCAGTATTTGGAATTATAGGTGGTGCTATCTTCGGTGCTAAGTATTATTATGATTCCACGCAAGCAACTATTCAAAGGTTATCTGCAGAAAAGGCGATACTTGATTCTGCGCTAGAACAGCAGACTGCTTCCATGAATCAATTGCAAGCACAAATGGAAAAGCAGAACGAATTAAATACCGAGTTACAAACAAACCTTCAAGAAGCAAATGCTGGATTGAATGAAATGAGAAGCAAGTTTGCTAAGCATGATCTTACAAGATTAGCTATAGCACGACCTGGATTAATACAAACGAGAATAAACAATGGTACAGTTGAAGTCTTTAGAGAAATTGAACAAAACACTGACAATAAGTCTGTTAGTGATCTCGAGCCTATTCCTGAGTAGTTGTAGCCTACTAGGATTTTCAAAGCCAGATCCTGAACCTAGGATTGTCACTGTCACAAAGATTGAATATCCAAATATTCAAATTCCGATTCGTCCTCAACCGGTCGAGTTGAATAATGTGCAATTCTATGTTGTTACTCCAGATACCTTAGATGATTTTTTAGCAGACTTTGAAAAAAATAATGGTCAGATTGTTTTTGTTTCAATGTCGATTCCAGATTATGAAAACCTTTCAATCAATCTACAAGAGCTCAGACGCTATATCTTACAGCAAAGGGAAATTATAGTGTATTATGAGAAGGCTGTAGATTTCACCGAAGAAAGAGCTGCAGCAAATCCTCCAGAGTAAAATATATCACATTTGTATGTACAAAGTAGTTCATATGATATATAATAGACCAATCAAAAGAAAATACAAATGGTATTTTGGTCTTAAGTTGAAGGAATTACTATGGCAAAACAAGAATATAATGGTATACAAATCGATCTCTCCCGAGATAAGCTATTTGATAAGTTAGGTCTCCAACGACTACGAGAAAGCTACATGCGGGAAGATGAAGAATCTCCTCAAGAAAGGTTTGCTTTTGTCAGTAAAACCTTTAGCTCAAATCCAGAACACGCACAAAGACTATACGATTATTCATCTAAGCATTGGCTATCGTATTCTACTCCTATTCTCTCTTTTGGCAAATCTAAGAATGGTATGCCAATCTCTTGCTTTCTAAACTATATTAATGATACTGCGGAGGGACTCGTTGAAAACCTTTCTGAAACAAATTGGCTATCTATGCTTGGCGGTGGCGTTGGGATTGGTTTTGGCATCCGTGGCGCCGATGATAAGTCTGTGGGTGTTATGCCTCATCTCAAGACTTACGATTCATCGTGCCTCGCATATCGCCAAGGACGCACTCGCAGGGGCTCTTACGCTACTTACTTGGATATATCTCATCCAGACGTTATAATGTTCTTGGAGATGCGTAAGCCTACAGGCGATCCGAATGTTCGTTGCTTGAACCTACACCATGGTATTAATATTACAGATCGCTTTATGGAAGTAGTAGAACGAGCTATGACGGATCCAGATGCTGATGATGGATGGAATCTTGTAGAACCCCATTCTGGCCAGATCAAGGATACGGTATCTGCTAAGGCATTGTGGCAGAAGATCATCGAGCTTCGAATGGAAACCGGCGAACCCTATATCCATTTCATTGATGCTTCTAATCGTGGCTTACCGCAGTTCCAAAAAGACTTAGGCTTAAAAGTACATCAGTCTAATCTGTGTTCAGAGATTATTCTAGCAACCAATGAGGAGCGTACTGCAGTTTGTTGTCTCTCATCAGTCAACCTAGAGTATTATGACTCATGGAGTAAGAACGCGCAATTCCTTAAAGATGTAGCAGAAATGCTGGATAATGTACTTCAGTATTTTATTGACAATGCACCTGATACTGTTTCTCGTGCTAAATTTTCGGCTTTCCGCGAACGCAGCATCGGCGTTGGCGCTTTAGGATTCCATGCCTATCTGCAAAGTAAGAATATGCCATGGGAAAGTGCTATGGCAACCGGTGCTAACATTAGAATGTTTAAGCATATAAGAGGTAAACTTGATGAAGCAAATTTGGAATTGGGTGCTGAGCGAGGTAGTCCTCCCGACGCAGAAGGTAGTGGTCTACGTTTCTCTCACGTTATGGCTGTGGCTCCTAATGCTTCTAGCTCTATCATCATGGGGAATACTAGCCCTTCTATTGAGCCTTTTAGAGCTAACGCGTATCGTCAAGATACACTTTCTGGATCTCATCTTAATAAAAATAAGCATCTTGATAAGCTTATTAAAAATAAGATTGAAGCTGGAGAAGTCAAGCAAGAATACGACGAAGTCTGGTCCTCAATCATCTCAAACGACGGATCAGCACAACACTTGACATTCCTTGACGCATGGGAAAAAGACGTCTTTAAGACTGCCATGGAGATTGATCAGCGATGGTTGATCGATCATGCTGCTAAGCGTCAGGAGTATATTGATCAAGCACAGTCGCTTAATCTTTTCTTCCGTCCAGATTCAAATGTTAAATATGTTCATGCTGCACACTACCTAGCATGGAAACAAGGACTTAAGTCGCTCTACTATTGCCGATCAGAAAAGCTCGGTAAAGCAGATAAAGTATCTAATAAGATTGAGCGGCAAATCATTAAGGAGCTAGACATGAGTGCTCTAGTAAACGATGAACCATGCTTAGCATGTGAGGGATAACATGTCAACAAAGTTAAAATTAACAGACGAAAGAGCTTACTTTAAGCCATTCAATTATGCATGGGCATATGATGCTTGGTTAAAGCATGAGCAAAGCCATTGGCTACACACAGAAGTGCCTATGGCAGAAGACGTTAAGGATTGGCATAATAAGGTATCAAATTCAGAAAAAGGATTCTTAACAAACATCTTTCGATTCTTTACGCAAGGTGATATTGATGTTGCTGGAGGATATGTTAATAACTATCTCCCGCACTTTCCTCAGCCTGAAGTAAGAATGATGCTTATGGGATTTGCCGCGCGTGAGGCGCTCCACGTGGCCGCCTACAGCCATTTAATTGAAACTTTGGGTATGCCTGAGTCGACATATAATGAGTTCCTTGAATACGAAGCCATGTCTAATAAGCACGAATACTTCTTGGATCTTTCTAATGATACCCAAGATAAAGGTACAATAGCAACAAACATTGCAGCATTCTCAGCGTTTACTGAAGGAATGCAACTCTTCTCATCATTCATTATGCTATTGAATTTCCCACGTCATGGTAAAATGAAGGGTATGGGTCAGATTATTACATGGTCTATTGTTGATGAGACTATGCACGCTGAGAATATGATTAAGTTATTCCGTACATATATTCAAGAAAATGTAGAGCTTTGGAATGATGATCTGAAAGGTAAAATCTATACTATTGCAGAGCGCATGGTTGAGCTAGAAGATAAGTTTATCGATCTGTCATTCTCTATGGGTGACATGGAAGATCTATCAGCTGAAGATGTTAAGAAGTATATTCGTTACATCTGCGATCGTCGGCTAATTAGCTTAGGCTTAAAGGGCATATTTAAGATTAAGAAGAATCCTTTACTTTGGGTAGAAGAAATGATTAATGCACCAACGCATACTAACTTCTTCGAGAATCGCGCAACTGACTATGCACGTGGCGCATTAACTGGAGACTGGAAAGATATTTGGGGGAATGGTTAATGACTAAGACGTGTGACTCTTGCGGTATTCGATATATGATTATGTCTGAGCAAGCTGAAGACGAAGGTATTGATATACTGTATTGCCCGTATTGCGGCGAATTAGAAAAAGAAGAAATGGACATTGAGTCCATTGGATATGGAAACACTGACTGGGAATGAACTATAAATAGTCCATATAACTGCTATATGGGCTATTTATGAATCAGTGGATAATCGAAGAAAAAATATCTGGGTTACCGCCTAGGCGGATTGCATATGAGCCTGATAATTTAGATCCAAAAGAAATATACGGTTTTGTATATCTAATCGAAAACTTAGAGACTGGTAAGAAGTATATAGGAAAGAAGTTTTTCTGGTCTATGAAAACTCGTCAAGTCAATAAGAAAAAGAAAAGATATAAAGTAGAATCTGATTGGAAAGAGTATTGTGGTTCTAATGAAGAACTAAAGAATGATATCATTGCACTTGGTCATGAATCATTCCAAAGAACAATATTGCACTTATGTAAAACCAAAGCGGAATGTGCTTATTTAGAATTAAAAGAGCAAATAGAACGTGATGCACTTTTAAGGGAAGACTACTATAATGGATGGATTCAAGTGAAAGTGCGTAAATCACATTTAAGAGGATTACATGTCAGCTAGTATCATACAATTTCCAACTCCGAGTAAAACGAGAGAAGGAAAATCTGCAGATATCGAGAAGATGGATGATCCTGTTATGTCAGTTGCAGCAGACGCAATCGACGCTTTAGTTTATGAATTACTGAAGTTAGACTATGATCCGTTATCTTCAGCCGAAATGCTTTCTGACCTCAATGTTATTCTTAATACTACATATGCAATGTTATTGAGGCATGAAGGAAGATATCATGTGCTACACTCCCGTGTAGATGAAATGGCAGAATACCTTGAAGAATTGAGATTAATTATGGATAATCACAAAGGACTCTTTGAGGAATAACTATGAAAGTAGTAAGTTTTAAAGATAACACGTATGGTATAAGAAAGTTTTCGTGGCTCTATTTGAGATTCATGTACAAAGATATGAATGGATATAATTCTTATTGGTGGCCAATGAAGAGCGAACGCTTCAATTATGATTGCAAAAGAAAAGAATCGGAATTCGTTATAAACTATTTTTACTCAATGACTGATAAGGGAAGTGTGTACAAATATTGAATTTTGTGATATAATATCATATATTAAATTGAAAAGGTTATATAATAATGATTATCATTGATTACTCCGGCATTGCAATATCTAATATTATTGTGCAAAAAATAGATATACAAGAAGATATGATTCGTCATATGATTCTTAACTCTATTCGTATGTACAATAAAAAGTTTAGAGATCAGTACGGACAAGTAGTAATCGCAGCTGATTCATCTTCATGGCGGAAGGAAGTCTTTCCTCAATATAAGTTCAAGCGTAAAACAAATAGAGATGAATCAACTCTTGATTGGGATGAAGTCTTTAGAATCACAAACTTAGTTCTTGAAGAAATAAAAGAAAACCTTCCTTATAAAGTGATTAAAGTAGATCGATGTGAAGCTGATGACATCGTTGGTATATTGTGTGAAAATACTCAAGAGTTTGGTAAGCATGAAAACGTTATGATTGTTTCTGCTGATAAAGACTTTATACAGCTTCATCGTTATAACAATATTCGACAGTTCTCTCCAATGACTAAGAAGTTTGTCGAACATGCTGATCCTGTAAACTATCTTACCGAGCATATCTTTAAAGGTGATTCTTCTGACGGTGTACCTAATATTCTTTCTGGCGATGATACCTTTGTTAGCGGCATTAGACAAACGCCAATGACTCAAAAGAAAATAGCTCATTACTCGAACTATGTGGAAACCTCAAGCTGGTTAGACTCAGATCAAGAAGCGTATCGAAATTACATACGCAATAAAAAGATGATTGATTTATCCGAGACTCCAATCGAACTGAGAAATTCTGTTATAGATATATTTGACAACACTAAAGTTGCTCATCCTTCGAAGATACTTAACTATCTTATTAAGAAGCGTTGTAAATTACTAATAGAATGCGTTGGAGATTTTACGTGAATTTGTACATACACGAAGTACTTGAATTAGCAGCTGCAGCAAAAACAAAAGAAGAGAAGATAAAGATTCTGAAAGAGCATGAGACAATAGCGCTTAAGTCTATATTGCGTGGTGCAATGGATTCGCTTATTGTATTTACTTTGCCAGAAGGAACTCCGCCATATAATGCTGAACATACTCCAGATGGATATAGTAAATCAAGCATCCATAGGCAGGCTAAGAAGTTTACGTACTTTGTAAAAGGTGGTCGAGGAGATGGCTTACCGTCTGTGCGTAGAGAGAAGATGTTCATCGAAGTACTTGAGAGTGTACATCCTAAAGATGCCGAAGTTCTTATTCTTATGAAAGATAAAAAATTGATATATAAGAATAACACCGCGCACTATAAAGGTATTACTAAAAAATTAGTGCAAGAAGCCTTTCCTAATTTAATCAAAGACTAGATTTTATAAATAATATTGTGGTAAATATTATACTCGAAAACCGAAAAAGAACCAAGTCTGAATAAGGCTTAGGTTCTTTTTTACTTTATAAACTACAAAAAGGAGGATACTTAACTTTTCTACTCATTTCCAATAACTACGAGAGGTAAGTGCTATGCATGGTCCACAAGTTGAAAGGCTGAAGAAAGATTCTAGAGAATTGGAGTATTTTATGAGAAAGTTACAAAAGTCTGGTAATTCTAAGAAAGCTCACGTAATACAAAAAAAGTTAGAATACCTTGATAACAAAATAGAAGAGTTAGTTGACGATTTATATCAGTATGAAACCATGCATTAAGGAGAAATCATATCATGGCCAAGAAAACGGAAGTAAAGGTTGAACGAACTACGTTCGTGAAAGGAACATCAATCGGAAATGGCAAGTTAAAGATGGCCAGCATGAATAAACATAAGAAACGCAGCTTTAAGCGGTATAGAGGCCAAGGCTGACACAATTTGTCACAATTTGTTACAATTTAAAATATCAACAAAATCAACGGCTTAGGAGAGAGATTTTCTAAGCCGTTGATTTATATACGAAAAATAAATTGTACATTAGGCCCAATATGTCGTATAATAGCACCATACATTAATGAATAAGGACTTATATTATGATTACTAAGAAGATTGATATGAATTTGGTTAACGACATTGCTGCATCATACAAGAAGCTAATGGTTGTCTGCGAAGAAGCAAACAACGTTGGCCACGTGATGAAAGCTATCGATGAGCTTAGAGATAATCTAAGTGTCTTGTCCATGGAAACTGATCCGGATCCACGAGCACAGATTCGACGTGCCGGTGGTTATGATGTTTGGAATGCATTGACTTCAGAACAGCGAGAGGTAGTTTAATATGATTATATTTCCTGGTGATTTCGTGATCCTTAAGGGAGAATACCGTTGGTTAAAGGTTACTGACTGCGACGGTGGTATGATGATGCAGCTGAGTGATGGCCGCTGGGTTGAGGCTTCTGAGGAGTTTGTTGGCGATTTAAAGTCTAAGTATGAGTACGAGAAGCTGGTTGAAGAGATGGCTATGGAAATAGATAAAGTTTTATTAGGTGCTGTATAGGAGAAATATCATAAAACAGTTTCTATGGAAAGTACTAGGGTTCATTTGTCTAGCAATGGGATACGTTGGTGTAGTAACGCCAGGTATTCCATTTAGTATCTTTATTGTTGCTTCGGCATATTGTTTTGCTAAAGGTTCTCCTAAGATGCACGCATGGCTTTATAGCCATCCAAAGTTTGGTCCGTTTCTCACGAATTGGACTGAGAAGAGAATATTTCCCACTAAACTAAAATACATGATGCTGATTACAATGTCATCATCAGCCGTGATTATGTTCTTTACTATTCCGCTGAAAGGATTCTATTGGTCAGTAGGATTTATGGCTTTAGTGGCTATATGGGCTTGGAGATTTCCAGGCTCGATTGAAGAATTTGAAAAAAGGATTATAAATTGAAAGATAAAATTATATTAACTGACTGTGATGGTGTTCTCTGCGATTGGGAACACTCTTTTGATCGTTGGATGAATCGTCATGGTTATAAAATAGTCAATGATGGACTATACAAGATGGATGAAAAGTATGAGATTCCTAGGAATGAAGCACAACGCTTAATTCGTATGTTCAATGAATCAGCTACCATACGTCGACTTCCTCCATTTCGTGATGCAATTAAATATGTCAAAAAGCTTCATGAAGAACATGGTTACATATTCCATGTAATCACTTCAATGAGTGATGATGAATACGCACAGCATTTGCGAACTAAAAACCTTTCTGAATTATTTGGACCAAGCGTCTTTGATAAGTTTGTCTACCTAGATTGTGGTGCAGATAAAGATGAAGCATTGGCAAAATATGAAAACACCGGATGCTGGTGGATTGAAGATAAACCAGACAATGCAAGAGTCGGAAAATATTTTGGCTTGAACCCATTGCTAATGTCACATGAGCATAATGCTGATGATAAGGATATACCACGAGTTTTGAACTGGCGAAATATCCATGATGTCATTCTTGGTTATGACATATAAAAGTAATAAAAAAGCCTAGTTAAAAATACATATAAATAGTAACGTGAGATTTGAATATATGAATGAAGCTCAAGTAATGCAATTCCTAAAAAGCCTCCTTGATCCAGAAATGTATGGACATGCAGTCACTGCAGAAGTACGTGACCGTGCACGTGTATTGCTCGGAAAAGAACCGGTAGAAACTAAACATCTATTAAGACCTGTTCCAGGTAAAGATGTTAATATCGATGAGTTTGGAAATTATTATTAATAAAGTGGTAATATATTACCATATTTTAGTGTTTCCTTTAGTAACACCGTATATATAACACTGTTAGGAGAAAAACATGAAACAATTTCTTTTACTCGGAGCACTCTTACCAACATTTGCTTTTGCTGATGTGGTTGTGCTAAGTACAACACCGAGATATGTTACGATTTATCAGAAGCAATGCGTAGTTAGAGATGTCTTCGTAGATAATACCGCAACATCAGGTATAGTGGGTGGAGTCATTGGCGGTGTCTTAGGACATCAAGTTGGAAACGGTTCTGGTAAAACAGCAGCTACAATTGCTGGAGCTATTATCGGTTCTAACGTTGCTAAGAATAATGCTCAATCCAGGATTGTTCAGAAAGAGTTTTGTGAAGAAGTTCCGATACAAGTACAAAGAGGTGAAACAGTTACCTTTGAGTATAATGGACGATTGTTTAGGCATACATTCGAAGACTAAGAATTCGTTGAAGTAAGAGATAGGAAGTTTGGACAGGGGTGCAACTCCCCTCGCCTCCACCAATAAAACATATGGGGGCGTTTTAGATTCGACAGACGACTGAAGACTTATGGAGAATCGTCAGAGTAGACGTAAAAACTAAATTAAAATAAACGCAAACGATAATGTTTACGCTCTAGCGGCATAAGCTAGATGGGGTATGGGCACCGCCTTATAACCAAATGGGCCCAAGCTTAACACACACAACACACAAGGAGACAAATATGTCAAATCCGTATGAACTAAGATTTAATATGCTTATGGAAGCAAAAAATTTACTTGTAGACGAGTATCATGTAAAGAAGGATGAAGTCATAGACAGGTACCATGCATTGAAAGATGCAGGAACCCCTGTTGAGTATCCGGATCTACCAGCATATCCTAATATGCAGGATATTCAAGAGCTTTGCAAAGAAATGAATGCTTTTGTAAGTAATGCCGGTGGCAAATATTAAGTAGCTATAAAGGTATGGGTACCGCCTTATAACCAAATGGGCCCACTGCTACACCAAGCAAACACACGTTAACATCCTCACAAGGGATAAAGGAGAAATTTAAATGAAGAAGAGAGAACTGGCTCTAGAAACTGTTAAGGGAGTATTATTTCCTATAGTTGCTATGATCTTAATAGTTGCCTTACCTTTTGCTTCTGCTGGATTAATTTAATTCAATAGAAGATAAAACCATTTTACATTTGGCGTAAAATGTGGTATAATGTATATTATGAATATTTTTGTATTAGATAAAGATCCTACTAAAGCTGCCCAGTTGCAGTGCGATAAGCACGTCGTAAAAATGATAGTGGAGAGTGGTCAAATGCTCTCCACTGCTCATCGAGTTCTTGACGGAACTCTAGAACGTCTACCCTCAAAATCCGGCAAAACCATGGTTAAGCATTATGTGCTTGATGATGTCGAAGCCGACCTCGTATATTACAAAGCCGTACACTACAATCACCCATGCACTCTTTGGACTATGGAATCAGAAGAGAACTATCGATGGCATTGGGAACATATGTATGCATTATGCTTAGAATACAGGCATAGATATAATAAGCTACATAAAAGTGAAACTGTACTATGGGCACTTCGAAGTGCACCAGATAATATACCAAAAGGACCGATGACTCCATTTAGGTTAGCAATGAAGTCGAATCCAGAATGCATGTTTCCAGAAGATCCAGTAAAGTCTTATCGATTATTTTATGAGACTAAACAGGAAAGGTTTAAGATGCGTTGGACAAAACGCGAAGTTCCAGAATGGTTTAGGATAAATAAAAATGCCAACATATGATTATCATTGTAAGGAATGCGGACATGGGTTTACCGCAATAAAAAGGATCGCCGAAAGGAATGATCCAGAATCTGTTCCATGTGAAGAATGCGGTAAATTATCTGTAACACAAAAAATAGGTGCGCCTCTCATATCATATCAAGTCGGCGGAATACTTTCTAAAACTGATGGTGGATGGAAAGAGGTTCAACAGAAAATTAAATCTGGATCCGGAAGGAATAACACAATCAATGTCAAATAGTAAGCAGTCTCTAAAAATTAGATTAGAAGATTTACCTGAACTTGAACCAATAACAAACAATCAGAAGAAAGTATTCGAATCATATGGACAAGGAAATAATTTATGTTTGTCAGGTTCAGCCGGATCTGGTAAAACCTTCTTAGCCTTGTATTTGGCGTTAGAGGATGTGCTAGATAAAAGTACACCGTATGAAAAGGTCGTTATCGTTAGATCAGTAGTACCTACACGCGATATCGGATATCTACCAGGAAATGAACAAGAAAAGCTTGATGCTTATACTGGACCATATCGAAGCATACTAACAGAGTTTTTTAATCAGAATGATGCATGGACAAAATTAGTAAATCAATCTGCACTCGAGTTTATTTCCACATCGTTCATACGTGGTATTACACTATCAAATGCAATTGTTATTATCGATGAAATGCAGAATCTAAACTTCCATGAATTAGATTCAGTGGTTACACGACTAGGACAATGTACTAAACTTATTATGTGCGGTGACTATTATCAGTCAGATTTTGATAGAGAAAAAGATAGAAACGGCATCTTAACGTTTCTAGACATTATTAACCAGATGACTCATTTTGATCATATAGAATTCTCGTGGGAAGATATTGTTCGATCTGGGTTTGTAAGAGAATACATTATGACTAAGGAGATGATTGATCGTAATGGCTAAATTTAAGCGCTTTGATCCAAGAAATAAAAAGGATGAAAAGCACAACAAGAAATCAAACAAAAAGAAAACATACGTTGATCCATATGAAAATAAGTTTGATAAAAATAAAATAATGAGAGACTTTGATGTTTGAACACTCCGATTGGAAGTTAGATTATAAAGACTTAGAAACAAAGACTGGAGAGACTGAACGAACGTACGAAACTCCTGAAGGAAACAGTTATCCTTCGGTTACTACTGTTCTGTCTATCCTTTCTGAAGATCATATACGTGCTTGGAGAAATCGAGTCGGCGAAGATGAAGCCAATAAAATTTCTTATCGCGCATCAACTCGTGGAACTGCAGTTCACTCTATTATTGAAAAGTATATCGATAATGAAGAGAATTATGCTGAAGAGTTCATGCCGAATATAGTCGATAACTTCCAGTCTGTTAAATCCGTTTTAGATAATAATATAGGAAAAGTCTATGCTCAAGAAGTTGCACTATACTCTAATCACTTACAGTTGGCTGGTAGAGTCGATTGTATTGCTGAGTGGAATGGCCGTCTGTCTGTTATAGATTTCAAAACTTCTAAGAAATTAAAAAAGAAGGAATGGATTGAAAACTATTTTATACAAGAATCGGCGTATGCTATTATGTGGGAAGAACGAACAGGGATTCCTATTACACAATTAGTTACATTAATCGCAGTTGATAATGAAGAGCCTCAGGTCTTTATCGAACATCGAGATAACCATACAGAAAAGTTACTCGATACAATTGCAGAATATAAACGAAGAAAGATGTTTGGACGATAGGAATATTTTATGAGCGAAGTATTGGGCGATTTATTTAAAGACAAAGATAGTTTCTTAGATAGGCCACTAGCAAAAATATCCGACTACTATTTGTCTGGTACACTTGGTCCAGCCGAAGATTATGTGGATTGGTTTCACCACATTCGTAATGCTACAGAGAACGACGTGATAGTTTTACATATCAATTGCTTTGGTGGGGATTTATATTCGGCAATCCAGTTTATTAGAGTATTGCAGGAATCACAAGCTACTATTATTGCCTCCGTTGAAGGTGCATGTATGTCAGCTGCAACAATGATTTTCTTGCAAGCGCATCAAGTAGAAATATCAAATCATTCTGTCTTTATGTTCCATAACTATTCAGGCGGAACCGTAGGTAAAGGCGGTGAGATGATTGACCAACTCATTCATGAACGTGGTTGGTCAGAAGAGTTGTTGCGATCAATATATGCAAATTTCTTATCTGAAAAAGAAATAGAATCAATGCTTGATGGCAAAGATATATGGATGTCAGCAGATGAAGCATTAAAAAGGCTTGAGTCTAAATCGCGTAAAATAAAAAAGAAAGCTTCTAAGTAATAAAAGTATATAAATAGTATTAAAGCACACTTGGAAAAGTAATGTTATCTTTTAGTGAATACTTAGAAGAAGGGGTTAATGACCCCGCAATATTTAAAGCTGTTTTTCTAGCAGGAGGACCAGGATCTGGTAAGTCCTTTATTGTTGGAAAAACTGCTTTACCTGCATTAGGATTTAAGCTAATTAATTCTGATAACGCATTCGAAGCTGCTTTGAAAAAAGCTGGTCTTACTCCAGATCCAGAAACTATATTCTCTCCACAAGGTCAACAGATTCGCAAAGGCGCATCAGAACTTACTGGTAAGAAATTAGACTTAGCTATAAGCGGTCGACTTGGATTAGTTATTGATGGTACTGGTAAAGACTATAGCAAAATCGAAAGACAAGTAGTTAACCTTAGAGCTTTAGGATACGAAGTGGCAATGGTATTTGTAAATACCGATTTAGATACTGCACTCGCTCGTAATGCTAAACGCGAAAGGACTCTGCCAGATGATCAGGTTACTGCTATGTGGAAAGATGTTCAAAAGAATATAGGTAAGTTTCAAAACTTATTTAAGAGCAAATTCTATGTAGTAGATAATTCTGATGGATCTAATTTTGACGGAGCTACTCAAAGCGTATATAAGAAAATGATGACATGGTCAAAAGCTGAACCACAAAGTAAACAAGCTACAATGTGGATTGACAAACAGAGGAATACGTGATGACAGACATATTTGATTTTGGATTTACTGCTGTTGATGAAACTGAATTAGAAGCAGTTCAACAAGCCTCTACACAGCTTCAACAAACATCATCTGATGTAGAGCAACTTCAAGCAAAGATAGATAGTCTTTATAATTCTATCGTTCCGCTACTAACGAATCTAAAAAAGAATCCTGAAAAGGAATATATCCTTTGGCCGAATCGATTAGCCAAAGTAGAAGAATTTGAAACGCACTTACAAAAAATATATATGGGGTAATTATGGCTGGTACTTGGCATGGTGGTAAAGGCGATAAAGCACGAAAGGTAGATCAAGCTAAATTCTCAGCGAACTGGGACGCTATTTTTGGTAAAAAAGATACGAAATTCACTACAGCTGAAGAAATAGAAGGTGATACTCCTCCAGAAAGTGAAAACGAAAGACAAGCACGATTAAGGATTCATAATCAATGAATAGAGAAGCAGTTTACGAACAATTAAAAATAGACGAAGGTGTAGTATATGAAACCTATCTCGACCATCTCGGCTTACCCACCTTTGGAGTCGGTCACCTTGTCCTCGAAAGTGACGAGGAATTCGGAAGGCCAGTTGGAACTCCAGTTACTGAAGAGCGAGTCAGGTCATGTTTTGAGCGAGATCTCGATACTGCAATCGGAGAGTGTGGAACTCTATACGGAGAAGGGACATTTAGAGACTTACCAGACGAAATCCAGCAGGTCCTGGTTAACATGATGTTTAACATGGGTCGTCCTCGTCTTAGCGGATTTAAGAAATTCAATTCAGCTATCGAAGCTGGCGATTGGGTAGAAGCAGCAAAAGAAGGTAGAGACAGCCGTTGGTACGATCAAGTAACTAATCGAGCTGAAAGACTAATGGTAAGGCTTGAGAATTTGGCTAGCTTAGATCGATAACTTGGAGGATATACAATGATCTCGAATGAGTTTCACGCACACGCATGTATTGCTAGATTAGCATATAAAGACTTAGATAAAGAAGTACGTAAAGAATGGAAAGCCCTTGGGTTTACTTCCATTACGTTTTTTGATATCGAAGGCGCACAAGCTTATGTGCTTGGTAATAAAGAACGAATCACTGTAGCATTCCGTGGCACTGAGCCAACTGAAAAGAGTGATGTATTTGCTGACTTGGAAGCAACTCATGAAAGAGGCTTTCACGAAGGTTTCTATGAAGAGTACGAAAAGTTAGAACTCAAAGTACATGGCGAAGTGGCGAAACTCATGGGTCGAAAAGCTCGTCCAGTGTATGTAACAGGTCACAGTCTCGGAGCAGCGATTGCTTCTATTTTCTGTTTCCATTATCCAACGGCAGAAGCACTCTACACATTCGGTTGTCCACGTAATGCTACACCTTCAAAGTGCAAAGAACTAAAAGTGCCGCATTATCGTACTGTAAACAATAACGATATCGTTCCTTCTGTTCCTCCTGCCTTGCTTTGGTACAAGCATCATGGTGAATTACATTATATCAACTTCTATGGTAATGTCCGTAAGATGACTTGGTGGCAGAGATTCAAAGATGGTTGGCGTGGTCGTAGAGCAGCTTGGAGAAATGGTACTGTATTTGATGGAGTTCGTGATCATGGTATGGACGAATACTGCAAGCACCTAGAGGATAACGACTAATGTGGGTTTTATTAATTAGGGCTGCAATTACTGGCGTATTTGGTTCTGCCTTTGGTAAATGGTTTCTTACTACCCGAATGGGTATATGGTTTCAAAAGAAGCTAGATGCTTTTATGGAATATCTTGCTGTTAAGTACGATATCCAAATTGCAAAGAAAGAAGCTAAATGGAGATCCGATTATCCTATATTAGCTGAAAGAATCGATCATCTAGAAGCTTGGTCGCATCCTCCTGTTGCTCCTGGCGGCACAACAGAAATAATGCAAGAAATGGAGAAGTTGAAGAAAGAAATTAATTCATTAAAACGAAAAAAATAGCAAGGAGCACGATATGAAGAAGATACTGTTAATGCTTACATTCTTCGCAATAGGATTTGTTACCGGTGGAGTCAACGGTCAAACCTATACTGACGAAGTAGCAAACATTATAAATGAAAACTGTGTAGTCTGTCATAGAGCAGGCGGTATCGGACCAATGAGTTTCGAGACCTATGAACAAATTCGTCCATGGGCTCCTCTTATTTCATTAAAGGTAGCATCACGAGAAATGCCTCCTTACGCTTACGATCATGGTATTGGTATTCAAGATCTGCAAGGTGATTGGCGTTTAGCACAAGAAGACATTAACACAATCGTTGACTGGGTAAACGGCGGTTCATTATACGGCGATCCAGATACAATTGTACAAGCACCTCAGTTAAGAGATCCAGAAGCATGGAACTTTGAAGAAGACTTCGGTGCACCAGATGCAATCATTCCTTCAGTCGCTATAGATATTCCTGCAAATGGAAATGATCTTTGGCATAAGCACTTAGTACCAACGGGTCTTAGCGAAGATCGATGCATTAAAGCTGTACAAGTAAAGCCACGCGGTGAAGCAAAAGCAGTAGTACACCATGCTAATTCCTCTATCATTACATCTGAAGGGCGTGAAGGCATGCTCACTGAGTACGCTATGGGAAAGTGGGGAGAGATTGTACCAGAAGGAGTTTGTCGTACAATCCCAGCAAACGCAGAAGTATCTTGGGATATTCACATGTTTCCAGGTGGTCTTGGCGCAATGGCACCAGGTTCTGTAATCAAAGACAATGTAGTAGAGATCGGACTTTGGTTATACACCGAAGAGGAAAGCGCACGATTGAAATACAAACAAGATTTGAGTTTGTATCGCCTTGGGGACCAGGACGACTTAGTAGTCCCACCCAATGGATATGCAATGACTCAGGGCTTTCACAGTTTCGATCATCCTGTTCGATTGGACAGCTTCCAGCCACATGGCCATTTGAGAATGAACGCAGCAAGTTTAGAGATCTTCTATCCAGAAACAGGTAGAACAGAACAAGTAAGTCAAGTCTCTAAATGGTCAGCTACATGGCATCATAGCCATTTGTATGCTCCAGAAGCTGCTCCTTTGATTCCAGCAGGCGCAGTTATCATTCTCAAGCAATGGTATGATAACACAGCAAACAATCCAAATAACCCAGATCCAGATATGTTTGTAATGGGCGGTTCACGCACAGGCGATGAGATGACTCACGCTTGGCTTGCTATCACTCATTTAGACGATGAAGGATTTGAACAATTGAAAGCACAAAGAAGTATCATGGGAGATGATTAATGAATAGCATCAAGAAAATGTTTTGGCTTAGTACAGTAGCAGTGTGGACAGCATTGCTCTGTGCAATAGCTATTACAGCAAAGGCGGATGAGATCGATTATGCACGAGATGTTGCGCCTATCTTTGTAGAACAATGTCAGGCCTGTCACAGGGAAGGTGGCATAGCGCCTTGGGCTATGACTAACTATCAAATGGTACAAGGCTTTGCACCTGCTATTAAAGAGGCTATTGTGTCAAAGCGTATGCCTCCTGGCCAGATTGATCGTAAGTATGCGGGTACAATTATCAATCACAGAACGCTAAGCAATCGTGAAGTTGATACTATTGTAGCATGGATAGATGCTGGTGCACCTGTTGATGGAGATAGAGATCCCTTAACAGAAACAACGTACTCTACTTCAGAGTGGGTACATGGTGAGCCCGATATGATTATCGAAGTACCACCTCAGGAAATTCCTGCATTCGGTACAATGGGTCCTAATGCAATACCTTATCGATATACGAGTGTTGATCTTGGTTTGACAGAAGATAAGTGGTTGCGTGGTTCACAGTTCTTGCCATCTGAGCCTACTGTAATGCACCATATGCTCAATACTATACAAGCTCCAGGTGAGGGCAGAGGAAGTTTACTAGGTGCTCAAGGTGAAGGTCAACAGAATATGGATAACGCAACCATCAGCGCATATGTTCCTGGTGGCGATCCTGACTTCTACGATGAAAATACTGGTGGTCTACTAAAAGCAGGTAGTACTGTAAATCTACAACTGCACTACACTCCTGATGGTACAGAGAGAACAGATAGAGCTAGAATCGGACTATACTTCCATGATGAAGGCGTAGTACCAGAAGAGAGAATGGCAGGCGATTGTGCTTGTATCTTCCCTAACAACTGGACACCAATTCCACCTTTTGATCCTAACTTTGTGCAGACATCAGAGATCACTTTGAAGAATGATATTAATCTACACACATTCTTACCACACATGCACTTCCGTGGCAAGAGTATGCGAGCTAAAGCAATCTATGCTGATGGTACAGAAGAAGAACTAATTGACATTCCTAAGTATGACTATGCTTGGCAACTTTCATATACGTGGAAAGAGCCTAAGTTTATTCCTGCAGGAACTCGATTATTTGTAGAAGGTGCGTTTGACAATAGTGCAGACAATCCAAAAAATCCGGACCCAGCAA